>Ga0172365_10002861_pt1 | contig 12824 bp, 10 predicted proteins | sample LakKivSesite48cm_FD_114535 | JGI IMG/M metagenome (GOLD analysis project Ga0172365, IMG submission 114535) | Sediment microbial communities from Lake Kivu, Rwanda - Sediment site 48cm | ecosystem: Environmental > Aquatic > Freshwater > Lake > Sediment | place: Rwanda: Western Province, Lake...
GGTCGTGTCGGGTTTCAGGATCGACCAGTTCCTGATACAGGGACTTGAACACGTCTTCGGACAATTCCCTCAAGTTGTAATTTTGAAGAATGCTGAACAACCAGCGGACCATGGAAATGCCGGTTGTTTTAAGCTCCCCACGGGCCAGCCAGGAAAAGAAATCCTCTTCGATGAAATTTTCTATGCCGTAATTCTTGAACAGATGGCCGTCGAGCATTTCCACGATCTGATGGTCGCTTTCCAAGTTCTTCAGGTCGCTGATCCGGATCCAGGACATGAGTTTTGCAAGCGTGGCCAGATAGGTATGGCGGATGAAAAGCACGTCTCCGGCTACTTCTCCGCCGTAAACGATCCGTAAATACTTTTCCCAACTCTCATAAATCACGGAGAATTGGCTTTGTTCTTTGATTTCCTGCCATCTATTTATTAAATTGCTGGAAATCGATTGAAACGCATGACTCTTCAGACCGAAATCTGAAACGATAAATTCACTTGTAGGATGCAGAATTTCTTTACGGAAGAAATATCGATCAAGCCAGAAGAAGATTTGTGTCGGTTCGGTTTTCTGCCAGTCCACTTCTTCGAGGATTTCCAGATGAACCTGTTCCGGCAAAATATCCAGATGATCGGGTTTATCGATGCTTGGGGAGTATGTTACAAAACGAACACCGTCTGTCGCCATACAAAGATAAGGTTTGCGTTTTTCTTTGTTTTCCTGTGACCAGAGTATGGCAACATACCTTTGCAACTGCTCCTCTGCTTCATTTCGGTTTTTTGGAATATTCGCTTCAAATTCAATCACTACATTGCCGAAAAGATTGTCCGCCCTGCCTTTGAGTACGCGGTCTTTTTGTTTCACCTTAATGTATTTTTCCGCTCCGGAAACATAAGATTCTATAAAGCCGGGCTGTGATCCGAAAAACGCCTGCATCAACTGACCGAATCGAAGGGATCGGGCAGCTTCAATATTCAATGAATCGACTTCATTTAAATAATTATCTATCGTTTCAAAGAATCGAATTTCTCTAATTTCTGGAATTCGAGTTGGCTTCTCTGTCAGTTTCGTTTTCTTGCCCATTGATTCATCTGTCTCTATTTTTTACTTATCCTTCTGGCCAATTCAAAAGCAGCCGCGATCCGGATGATTTTCACGTCGGCAAGTCCCTTGATTTCTAAAAATTTTTCTAAGGGCTGATCGGCCATCCCTTTAAATGAACCGAACTTTGCTAAGATCTCCTCAGCGATCTGCTCTGCCGACTTACCCTTTATCCCAGAGGAAATCAAAATGGCAAGTAATTCAGCATCCGAAAGGCTTTCTGCACCCAGTTCCCTAAGTTTTCCCCCGGGGTGAGACCATGTCGGAATTGTGTAATTTTTCTTTTCCATTTCATCATGAAAATTATACATCAATTATCCTTAAACAAAACGGAGTGCTATAGATTCTCCATATTCAGTATTGTTTAGACGGAACGTGAGGAGAAAAAATCACTTCACAGGACGCTTCTCCTTTTTCAAAAAATACTTCACCATGCGCACTTCATTTTCACCGCTGGGTTTTGATCTGTAGTCCACCTCATCCATGAGCGTTTTCATGAGATAGATCCCCAAACCTCCTACCCGAAGCTCAGCCAAATAACTCTTCATATCCGGAAGTTCCACTTCGCGCATATCGAAACTCTGTCCCCTATCCGTAACCACGACGGTTAATTTCTGATAATCTATTTTAATGGCAATATCAATGTCTTTGCTCTCATCGTTTTGATAGGCATGTTTGATCACATTGGTACACGCCTCATCCGCAGCCAGCTCAATTTTGTTGACGTCCTCTTCTTCGAATCCCACTTTCTTGGCAACCCCGGATATAAAATTCCGAATAATTTCCAAATTGTCCGTCTGGCTGGGTATCTTTAAAAGATAGCTTTTTGTTTTTCTCTTCATGTTTTCAACCTTTCCGTAGAAAGTCTTCAAGATCAAAGTTTCAGGTAGCCCGGTATTTTTTGATCGCTTCGGCTTCCTGCTGGAATATCTCGTAAAGAACGGGGAAACCTAAAAGATCAAAAACACGATACACCTTCTCGTTGGGTTCGGCAATTTTAATGTCTCCCTTTTTCTTACGGACATCCTCAATAAAGCCCATAAAAACACCCAATCCAGCACTGCTGATATAGGTTAACTCCGAAAGGTTCACAACGATGCGCACCCGCTGCTCGTCTACCAGTTCCTGCAGTGCTTCCTCAAATTCATGCGCCGTATGCGCATCCAAATACCCCTTCAAATAGATCACAGACACCTCTTTCACATCCTTCCGTTTCACTTTAAACGCATTCATTGAGAACTCTCCTTTGCATCCTTGACCATCTTATTTTAAAATCCGAAAAACAACCAACGTCACGTCATCGTGTCTCGGAACTCCTTGGGTAAAATTCTCCATACAGGAACGGATCTCATTCAACACCTCTTCGCTCTTCTCCCCCTTGAGATTGGTCAGTGTTTCTTCGAGAAGCGCTTCTCCAAACTCTTCCCCCTGTTTATTCCGAGCTTCGATAAGGCCGTCGGTATGAAAAACAAGGGCATCCCCTTTTTTCAATTGCAGGATTTTTTCATCCGTTGAACGATTGAACACATCGTTGGAAGCCATACCCAATCCCATGCCATCGGTTTCGAGCCACGTCACTTTTTTTCCGCGGATCTGAGCCACAGGCGGATGACCCGCCCGAACCAGATGGATCTGCTTTTTCACAGGAAAGTAAATCCCGTAGACCAATGTCACAAACGTATCCTGTTCAAAATGCTTCTGCAAAAAACCGTTCATTTCCGTTAAAATTTTCTTAGGGGATGCATAATGAGGAGCCAGTGCTTGAATAACCCCTTTCAACTCTGCCATGTAAAAAGCAGCAGACGCCCCCTTCCCGGATACATCCCCAATGACAATATCCAGCCTTTTGTTGTCCACTTGAATTATATCGTAAAAGTCACCGCCGATCTCATTGGCCGTTATACAAAAGGCACCCAGTTCCACCCCCGGAACGTTTGGCATTTCCCGAGGGAGAAGCCGCATTTGCGCTTCATGCGCCATACGAAGCTCTTCGCGATACACCTGCTGTTCAACGGTCACCTGCACCAGATTCACATTCTCCAGTGCCACAGCCACCTGATCTGCAAAAGCCCGAAACAGCGCTCTGCTCTCCTCCACAAATCCGAATAGATCATGCTTCAAAGCGTATAGAACCCCCAACTCCCTTTGCTTGTAACGAATTTGGGCCGCAAGCAGCGATCCCGCCTTCCGGTTCCATTTTCGAATTCCCTTCGTGTTCTTATTTTTCGTCAAATCGTTGATCAGCAACGCTCCCGTGACTTTTTCTCCCTCTTTTCGGATGGCAGCTCTGACAGAATTCGGTATTTTTTCTACATCTTCTATTTTCACGCCCAGAGCACCTGCCAAGCGGTAACCAGAATCTTCCCGCAATTCAATCCACGACATATCGGATCCGACAACCTTTCGGGAAAGTTCCATGGTTTTTGAAATCAGTTCTTTCATATCAAAGACCGAACCAATGGTTTCGCTGAGGGCTTGCAGAGACTGAATCTCTTTGATTCTTCTGTCCACCAAACCTGCAGAAGGCAAAAGGAACAGGATGCCCAAGATCGCCACTCCTGAATAGATCACATAAAACAGAATCAAACTGCGAAAGAACGAATCCACAACCACACTGTAGGTGGAAAATACATTGGGTGTCTTCACAAGCATGAGCAGTGCAAAAGAATAAACCAGCGTAAAGTAAAAGAAAAAACCTGTCTTCTGACTTTTATTGAGATAGTGAATCCATTTGGATCGAAATCCATTGATGAAGGCAAACAAAACGATAGGAAAGAAAAAGAGATTTCCCAACGAAGTCGTGTCAGACAAATTCCGAACGTCCCAGGAGGAGAGGATCGTCCCTGTGGCTTCTCGTCTGCTGGCCATAACATAAACAATCTGCAGAAAAATAAAAATCAAAAGAAGCCTGTAATTCCTCTCGGTTTTCTTTCCCTGCTGAACATAGACAAGCTCTTTCAGAATGGTCAATATCCAGACCGATACAATCACCACGCCCAAAAAAATCACAGTCCAGAGCGCATCACTAAAAACCGGAGCCGGCATGGAAATCCCATCATCAAATACCTGGATACTGGAGGGGGATCGGACCGAAAGCAATTTATTTCCTGCCCAAAGGACAAAAACGAAAAGCCCAAGAAGCCGCAGCTTCTGAAGCAAGGTCCGATTCGTAAGCCACTTCAGATGGGGGGTTCCCCACACGAGAAGACCCAGCGCAATGCCAAGAAGCAGCTCCTTAGACTTCCCGTATGCAAAAGGGGAATATCCCTCAGGCCACCATCGGAGATCCAGAGCGATCACTCCCAGAAAAATGAGTAATGGGAAAACGATTCCTATCACACGGTGTTTTTGAATGGTCATTTTCAAACCTCTCCATGATTTTCACATCAACCGATGATTGGTCATTAAAAAACCGTACGAGGAAGCCGAAGATCATTCCCCTCGTTGGGCCATCGCGACCTTACTTTCACCGTGTCGCTGGACACAACAAAACGCTCCGAGGGCACAAAGGGAAAAGGCTTACCAAAACTGTATCGTCCGTCGCCATCCCGATCCCGGAAACAATCCAAAAGGTAGAGACCGGGCAAAATGTCTTTGAACCGGTAGTCTCCGGGTTCGGAGATCACCAGAGTATAAACGACTTTCGATTCTCCTGTCTGTCGAGCGTGGATGTGAATGCTCCCTGCAGCCGTTGAGTCCGGATCCCAAACTCTGCCGGCAATCTCGGAAAGCGTATCGCCGTCCAAGGTCTGGAATCGAAACAGCGTATCGGCCAAAGCGTTTCCAGCCCGATCAACAACACCCTTTCCGAGAAGTTGAATCTCGTAGGTCTGCCTGCTCTTTAACAATTCCTTTGACTGAAAGAGGACTTCCAACGGAGTGTCCCATCGGATGGAACCTTGCACGGCCTGGCCGGCCGTGTCTTTGAGCGAAAATCCCTCCGGAAAACGAACCGAATCTATGGCTTCATTAAAAATGAGTTGAACTCGACCTTCCAACGCCACCGATTTTTCGCCGGGTTTGGGGCTTACCCAAAGAAGTACAGGCCGTGCTGTATCCACATCCGCCCCGTCAAACAGCGCTTCCCTGGTCGCAGGCTCAATCGGATTTCCGGATTCGTCATTCAAATCACGAACGGTCACTTTGTATTGTATCCCCGGAGTTTGTGCGTGAGTAAAAACGTGTATCGTCTGCGGATTTACAGGATCCAAATAGGCATGCTCAACGACCAATGTGTCAAGAGAATCTTGGGTGGAAACAACTGTAAAAAAATCTGTGGACAGTGGATATCGGGAAGATAGGGATTTGTCAAATCGAAGCGTGAGGTGATGACGGTCGGACGGAACAGCGCGAAGAAGAGAAGGACCGAGAGTGTCTGTTCTTGTCATCTGAAAATACATGCTGTCTGCCTTTTGTTCTTTTTCTGTGGTGAGATACACATCCCGAAACGCGACACCGATTTCATCTTCTCCGATCTGGTACAGGCGATCCGACGCTTTGTCCCGAATGGCAAACAAACGATAGGCTCTGATTGCCAAATGGGAAAATTTGAAATCCCCTGCGGTTGCACACTGTACGATGTAATCGGGTTCTCTTTGCAAGGGATTGGGATCCAAACTGTCGGACAACTCGTAGGCCCAAATATCAATTCCCGATCCACTTTCGGCACCGTAGACCCGACCGGATATTTCCCCTTCGTCCAAAACAGCTCCTGTGGAAAAAGCCAGCGTAAAAGAGGCTTTCATGGGATTGTTGCGGTCATCCTTGATTCCGGTACCAAAGGTAATGACATACGTCCGTTCTAATTTCAAGGGTTGGGAAAAGGCAATCTTTATTTTGCGGCGGCCGTAGCGTATTTTCACACCTTCGCCGGGATAAGGGGTGATAAAGATGGCACCCTTGGCAGAGGAAGGTTGTATCCCTTCGCTGAACCCTACCTGAATCGTTGTCCGGGGATCCACACGCGTTGCACCATTTACGGGAATTGTTCGTACGATAAACGGCGGCGTCTTATCTTCCGGCCCTCCGGGAGGAAGCCCCATTTTTGCACACGCAAAAATAAAGGTAGAAATAACCCACAGGATACCGATTATCTGTTTCATCCGGCGCAATCACTCCAATTTGTCATTCCAGAATTTCTAAAATGTACAATGAAAAACAGTAAAATGCAAAATATTTTCCCTTTTAGAACAACTTGATTTTCATTAATGTTAACAAAATAAAAAAACCTCCCAACGTGAAAAGCTATTTGAGAGGTTTTCATGTAAGGCAGTTTCGATAGGATGTCAGACATAAAATTCGTGCAAGGGAATTTCAAAACACCATCGGAACTGTTATGCAATGTTTGTTACAAGGAAAACCATCGGTTAAACTTTATCAAAAATACGTTATGAGGATAGATATGAAATAAATTCCGTACATCGTTTTTGAATGAAAAATCGTTCTTTGATGTATCGTCCGTTCTCCCCTGAGACCAGACAAAATACAATGTGGAACCGGGTGAATACTCCCAGCGAATGACCAGATTCGATCGGAACTCACGGAAATTAAAATTGGGGTTCTCGATGGTATAATCCACAGTACCATCTGCATCGTCATCAATGGTGTACTCCTCCTCGTCGGAATCGTAACGGATTTCCTCTCCTGCAAATGTATAAAATCGGTCCGCATACTTTTTCGCTCTTGGCTGTGTAATCCGTTTGAAATGCGTATACTTTCCGGCAGAAACAAAGGGCTGCCCGTAGTACTGAATTGTCAGCATCGGCGTGATGGAGTAATTCATCCGTACAACAAAACCCAGCGTCTTCTGATCAATCCGACCGAAAATATATTTATTCTCTCCATTTTCAATGGTGTCCACGTACTGAAGATCGTCTTTGTTGATTGTAAAAAATGGCGAGAGTGAAAAAGATACCGCATTGTTTGGACGCCATGTCATACCAAATCCCCAATTTTGATAACGGGAATAGTTGTCCGTGCTCCGGTTGTTGGATACGCTAAAACTGAATTGAAAGGATTTCTTTGAATCGGAACTGATATAGAACCAGTAGTTCCATTGCGGTGCATACAACATGGCCGGTCCGCCGCGCAGCAGGCTGGTTGAAAGACCCTCACCATTCAAGCCGACGCCCATCCCAAAACTCCAATAATTTTTAAACTGCGCACCCATGCTCACATTACCGCCATTGCTGGAATTCTCTCCCCCAAAGTACCATCCTCGCCACTGATTGAAATTTACATTCACGGTTCGAAAAATACTGAACGGTTTCCAGTATCGGTACCCTGCCCAAATAAACTGTAGGATGACATCGGCTTTTCGCAAATACCCCATATCGTTCAATTCCAGTCCAGGCGAACGCCATGTACTCCCGAGGACAAAATTCACGTGGCCACTTCCTGATTTGCCAAAAAAGAGACTGCCCCCGTAACCCGAAAGCGACGTGCGGCTGGAATCCAAGGTGACATACTTTGCATCGGGACGTTGAAAATACCGCCTGGAAGATTGCTGCTGCTCGAGGATGGCTTCCCCTGTGCCGCCTATACGACTGAAAACCGTCTTTAAAGTGATGTAATACGTTCTTTTTTTCCATTGATGCTGAAAATCAAACCCGCCGGTAAACGCATTCCTGTTGAGGAATTGCAAATTTTCATCCCGAATGTCCCGATAGGTGTTTGTCACAATTCCACCTATTGTGGTGGCACCTTGATTAAAATCCTTCTGAACCCGCCCCAGAAAATAATTGGTCATGGGTTCTACAGACTCCTCCCTCCTCTGGCCGTAGAAATCAATAACAGCCTGTTCGCGTGCAGTGACAGCATCCATGAGGCCGATGGACACCCCGTTTTTTGTTTTGCCCGTTAATTTCATGGCACCGAGGATTGAAGAATTCTCCGGCATTTTCACATATTCGTCATCGTCTGTTTCCGGCTCATAACTCGCGGACTTTCCGATGCGACGCGAATAGAACAGGTTGTCTCTGGCGAGATCGCCGTCTCCAAGCATAATTCGATAATCGAGAATGTTATTGCCTTCGATGAAAAAAGGCCTCTTCTCTTCGTAAAAGGTTTCAAACGCTGTGAGATTGACTACCGAAGGATCGGCCTCAACCTGTCCGAAATCGGGATTGATCGTCAAATCCAGCGTCAAGTCGCTGGTAACACCAATTTTCCCATCCAACCCCACATTGCTTCCCCAGCTGCGGCCTGGGACAAAGGGATTGTTTTCTTCCTTCTTCTGGGTTTCCGTTAATCCCACCGTGTATGGCATCAGTTCCATGCGTCGGGAAGGGGTTATGCCGCTGATTCCGTGCAGTTCGCCAAACAAATGGACCCATCCCGGCGAATCTTTTGGGATGTGCTGCCAACAGGAGAGCTCTTCCTTCCTGTACAGGTACCTTGCCACCTGCAAACCCCAGATGTAGTTTTCCTGCTTCCCGAAGCGAAGCTGGCTTAAAGGAATTCGCATCTCCGCAGCCCAGCCTTCCTCGTTCAAGGCTGTTTTTACATACCAGATGGGGTCGTAGGTGTAATCTTCATTCTCACCGTCGTTTGTGAAAATACCATCTATTTTCACACCCCCTGCATTGACAATAAAAGTAAAAGCCGTGCGATGATCCTGATAGCTATCCAGCTGAACAGCAACCAAATCGCCCTCCGCATTATCTTTCCTGGAAAGGCGGCAGTCAATCTTCTCCGGCTCATTGTCGTAGGCCTGAATGGCAACATACATGTTCCTGTTGTCGTAGAGAATCTTAAAAGCCGTCTTCTGGGATGGCTCTTTTCCCTCGTACGGTTCCCTCTGAATAAAATCATCGGCCCAGGCAACAGCGTTCCATGCAGGATCATCGAGACGGCCGTCAATGATCGGCTCATTGGGATTCACCCACCGTGTTGTATAGACCTTCTTTTGTGCATAGAGTGGATAAAGGGCGAAAATCGTTGTGAGCAGAGTTGCAACCCATACAAAACATTTTTTCACTCGCACATCCCTCTCTGTTGTGGTCATTTGAATCCGTCGAGAAGCGTACTTACATGTACGGTATTTCAACGAAGATGTTTCGGAGCCCTGCCATTGAATTCATAAGTCCATTCATTAAATTAGACGGACAAGGTGCAGAAAAGGTTGCCCAGGCATGATATTTATTTGTCGAGTCCATGTAAAGCCGGTCTCAGAACCCGCCCACCCATTGAAACAGACTTTTTCTTGATCAAAAATCGCTTACCGAGGGAAATCTGTCTCTCACGCAACCAGAAAATCCTTCTAAAAAAAATCAAATAAAAGGACGTGACAACTATGCCATTCTCCCTTGGATCTAAAAACTCTAAAACTCAAATGGGACCATACAAAACCTGTTCTAAAGAAGCTGGTCCTTTGATTAAAAAATAGACCGGGATCATGAGGCGGGTGCTTGTAGAATACGAGGGACAGTAAAAAACGCGTCGTGACAACGAAGTTATGATTCCTGGATCCATCGTGCGATTCTGGATTTCATTTTATCGTAATGGGATCCTTTCCAGTAAATTCTTCCGCAGTTGCATTGATAAAATTCATTATAAAGGGCCGCTGTGTTGGGCGGCAAGTGATGTGCGATTTTCTCTTTGTGGACAGGCGAAATCGCTCCATTGCACACCAAACACCGCTGAAAAGGCGTAATTTGAGAAATCAGATCACACCGGCAAATCACTTCTTTGATCTGTTCTTCCGGTACTGTAGACCGAATCCAAATACCGTGCGTTACGGATTTGTTTTTCAAGAGAGCCGTGTTCCGCGTGAGAACAATGCGCTCTTCCTCCAAAGCAATGCGAATGACTTCTGATTCTGTATAGTCGTTCCGATACAGCGTGTCGAATCCAAGCATGCGCAGCAGTTTGGCCAGTTTGCCAAGCTGAGCATCCAAAATAAAGGCCGTACAACGCAGAGGCTCCGCCCTCAAGCGAACAACAGGTGAAATATCCAACCTTTCGAACATAGGATACACAGAAACACGATCGTCATGCCTCAGGCGATACGTAAAATCTACCGAATTCCCGTTGACCAGAATCAAATCCACCTCCGTGTGCGGCACACCCAGCGCTTCGATAGCATCTTTAATCGAAGGCGTTCCACTGAAAGAATAGGGAAAAAGCCTCTTCTTTTTATCAGTGGGAAGAAAATCGTTGAGCTCTTCGTAGAAACGGAAATGTGCAATGGATGAATTCACTAAAAGTCAGCAACCAATTTTATTTCTTGTGGGTCTCCTAAGGATGCCTTAGGGGACTCTCATCTCCAAGCGGCTGAACCCGCCCGCACACCGAAGAAAGGGCGTATTATCCCTGCCTTTCTTCGGTCCCGAATATTCTTATTATAAAATCAAACGCCCCTGTGCAGTGATGAAATTCCCTGCTTTATCACCAAAATGAGGATAGTAATGAAAGAGGCCTCCAATTTCAAATCGTGTTGACAGCGCCACGGGGAAGGTAAATCCGAATCCACCAATGAATCCAAGTCGAATTGTTTCACCTCCATTTGAGAATCCCATCGCACCGCTGGCTATTTCAGGATAACAGATACCGTATCCAAAATCAACTAAGAATCCTCCGCCATAGTATCTCCTGCCCAAAAGCTCCACGTTCCAAAAAGACCACTTGCTGCCTTCCGCAGTATAAAAAAACCGCATGGAAACATCCAGGTCCTGCCGAAACCGAATACCCAAAATTCCCCCATATCCCACACTGTTTTGGAATACATCTTTCATATCTCCCAAGGGGATAAATGCCCCGGCGGTCGGTCCCAAATAGATAAGCTTGTTATTTTTATTTACAGGGGAAGCGACCGATGTCGGTTTATCAGGAGCAGATTTTTTTGCTACCGGCAGTGAATTCATGTTGATCTTCTCCACGACATCTCCCAGTTTCAGGGGCAGTTGAGGCGCACTTTCCGACACTTTAATTCTGGACATGCTTGAACGCACATGCGTGACAACCGCATAGGTAATATTTTTCCACGAATCGTTGATAAACCGTTTAACCAGTACATAATCTCCTTGTTGGAGCCCTCCTGTTGTGCCTTCACCAATCACTGCGATCATCCCGTTTGTTTTCAGAATTTTTATATCTTGACCGTGAACTGTAGCTCCCCAAAAAATCAAAACCATTAGCATAAAAGTACAAAGACCGACTTTTCGATATGAAACGGCAATGTAGTTTTTTAGAGACATAAGTCCCTCCTCCAGATACACACAAATAAACAATTTATTCCGTGAATATAAAAAGCAAATACTATACCATATATGGCGATACAGCACGCCTTCCTGAACGAACCGCATGAGAATAGCCGTATACAGATTCCAACTGGATTTGATAAAATGTGGTGTACGGATCGTCTTTATCGTATCGGTCCAATTCTCAAAAAATTTTCTCCTAGCGTTTCCTTTTGAACGTTGAAAAAGCCCAATTTCTCACGCCTAAATGAACCTCCCCCTTACAAGCCCACCTCAGGCAAGCAACACATTTTTTTATTGACATATTTATCCCACACACTTATATTGATCATAGTTTTTAAAACGCACAGTCGCTCGGTATCCGTATTTGCCTGAATTCAAATCAGGAGATGAACCGTGCCCGCAGGGGACCACGCCGCATACTCTGTGGGAGTGGATCACAGACATATTCAAGAAATTTTGGGGCATGCAAGCTCCAAAACCACTGAAATTTATACGCACGTAAGCAACAAGTCTCTTGGTAAAATAATAAACCCGCTGGATCAAGCAGTCCGACGGCTAAAAACGAAATAGACGACATAACTTGTCCCGATTTATCGGGATGTCGTCTATTATGCCATTTAGGAAGGATAGACGAACTTGTTCGTGAATACAGCCGTTATGCGCAAGCGGCGTCTAAAAGTGTAAACGTTTATGAGTGAACAAAATCCCATAAAGAAATACGAAGAGTTGTAAGAATTGACGAAGAGCGGGCTTGCAGACGAGTTGGAAGGAATCCGTCAACTCGAAGAAAAGGCTTCCCGCTATTTGTCCGTCATGGGTGTCCTCCTTGGCATTTCAAGTTTGGGCGTCAAAGTCGTCATCGAAACGATTTTGCCAACAAAGACTTTCTTTGATGGTGTCGTGACCATCATACTTGCTCTCTTTCTCGTTCTCGCCTTTTCGACTATTCTGATTCTCTTTACTGTCTTCAAGACCAGAGCACTCAGCCATTTTCCGATTAACTCAGAACTTATCGATTTCTTTACTCAACACAACTTCTTGGATTCTATTTTCGCACTAACACGAGGAAATGTTCAAGCTGTTGAGACCAATCGCTCAGTGCGACTGGATAAGATTAGGAGATTGTCATACGGTTACATCCTTATGATTTGGTCAATAGCCTTCTTGGCAATGTTTACGTGTTCACTGATTGCCAGACCTTTTATAAATAGTTCAACAACAATAACTCGGAGTTCAATTATGCCAGAAGAACAACAAAGCAAGCCAAGCGAATCGAAACCTGCTGAAAACAAACCAGCGAGTTCGAATGAGCCAAAACCAGATGCTTCGGTTAAGCCGCCCACGTTTGATACGATTCAGAGAAATTTACCGAATGCAAACGTCAAGCCACCGAACTATGTAATGTTCAAAGAGGGATATGATCCAAAGGCGGGCAAAGGTACACCACCTCCCTCTGACAGTTCAAAAAAAGATGAGTGACGCCGCCTGCGCATAACAGCACAAACCACGGCACTCGCTTTATGAAA
>Ga0172365_10002862_pt1 | contig 12824 bp, 15 predicted proteins | sample LakKivSesite48cm_FD_114535 | JGI IMG/M metagenome (GOLD analysis project Ga0172365, IMG submission 114535) | Sediment microbial communities from Lake Kivu, Rwanda - Sediment site 48cm | ecosystem: Environmental > Aquatic > Freshwater > Lake > Sediment | place: Rwanda: Western Province, Lake...
TAAAAGTGACTGTGCTTATGCTTTTGTTGGAAAGTATCAATGGTGGGGGAGTGCTAAACTTCCCGGAAGAAACATTGTTATGATACCTAAAGCTACTAAGGGGTACATTATTTTAGACACTATTACATGGGATGCTGAAGCAATTAGATTTGACCTATCGTTGTGAATGGAGGATAAATGATTTCTAATAATGCATTAGAAATTTTGAATAAAAGGTATTTTCTTAAAGATAAAGATGGTAATGTTATAGAAGATTGGGATAAACTCTGTAAAAGAGTATCAAATGCAGTTGCTAAAGATGAGCCAGAAAAAGAAAGAGACGAATGGGCTAAGAAGTACTATGATCTGATTTATAATCTTAAATTTCTTCCCAATAGCCCTACGTTAATGAATGCGGGAACGCCAGATGGAATGTTGAGTGGATGTTTTGTTCTTCCCATCGAAGATAACATGAATAGTATAATGGATGCTGTTAAACATGCTGCATTAGTACACAAGAGTGGAGGTGGGACGGGGTTTTCATTTGGGAAACTTCGTCCTAAAAATTCAATAGTTAAAAGTACTTCGGGAGTAGCTTCTGGCCCAGTTTCGTTTATGAGAATGATTAACGGAGTCACTGAAGAAATCAAACAGGGAGGTCGAAGACGAGGGGCAAATTTGGGGTCGCTTCCAGTCCATCATCCCGATATTATAGATTTTATCAATTGTAAAAAAGACACATCAAAGATTACTAATTTCAATATTTCTATCACTGTTACAGATGAGTTTATGGAAGCTGTTAAGAAAGATGGAGAATATGATATTATCGATCCCAGAACTCAAAAGGTCATAAAAAGAATTAAAGCTAAGCCCGTTTTTGATTTGATTGTTAATAACGCATGGGAATCGGGAGAACCAGGATTGCTTTTTATTGATCGAATAAATAGAGATAATTTGTACGGGACTTATGAAACCACTAATCCTTGCGGAGAAGTACCTTTGCTCCCGTATGAGAGTTGCAACTTGGGAAGCATAAATCTTTTTTGTTATGTTAACGAAAAGGGATTTGATTTTGAACAATTAAAAAAAGATGTTCATATTATTGTGAGATTTTTAGATTCTATTGTGTCGATTAATAATTATCCTCTAGAAGAAATAAAAACAGCTACTTTGTTTACTCGAAAAATTGGTTTAGGGATTATGGGACTCGCAGATGCATTTATTGAGATGGGAACGGAATATGGTGATAAAAATTCTATATATTTAGCAGAAAATATTATGGGATATATTAAAATAGAAGCAGACAAAGCTAGTGTAGAATTAGCAACTAAAAAAGGAGAATCTTTAGTATCTCAAAAGTTGAGAAAAGAAAAACAAAGCAAAACCCCCATAAGAAATATACAAACTACTGTTATTGCTCCGACTGGGACTATTTCTTTAATTGCTGGTGCTTCTTCGGGATGTGAACCAATTTTTTCAGTAGGGTACATTAGAAAAGTAGTTGGAAGCAAAGATATGAAGATTTTTAATCCTCTATTTTTGAATGCATTAAAAGAAAACAACATAGAATTAACCAAAGATTTAGAGGATAAAATATTATCCCAAAATAGTATTGCAGATATTAAAGAAATACCAGAAAAAATTAGAAAATTATTCAAGACAGCAATGGATGTTTCTTTTGAAGAACATATTAAAATGCAAGCTGCATTACAGAAGTCTGTAGATGGGGGAATATCAAAAACCATCAATTTACCGAATTCAGCAACTAAGAGTGATGTAGCAAAGGCTTATTTATTAGCTTATGAATTAAAATGTAAGGGAATAACGGTTTATCGTGATGGTAGTCGTCCCATGCAAATTCTTTCTACAAAACAAGAAGAAAAAACATCTTATAGACATAGGGTTAAAGTTACTCAGGGAGTTACAGAGAAGATCAACACTCCATTAGGGAAATTGTATTTAACTGTTAATAAAAACAAACAAGAAGATATTGACCCTGTTGAGGTTTTTATTCAAATAGGAAAATCAGGGTCGGATATCAAAGCTTACAATGAAGCAGTGGGAAGATTGATTTCACTTTGTTTCAAGTATAAAATTCCCGTTAAAGATATAGTTAAACAACTCAAAGGGATTAAGGGAGAAGAGACTATTTTCTGTGAAGGAACAAAATATGGGTCAATTATTGATTTAGTAGGTAGGAAATTAGAGAATTATATAATTAAAGATAAAGAAGTAGAAAAAATGAAATGCCCAGAATGCGGGACAATTCTTATATTAGAAGAACGTTGTGCTAAGTGTTCTTGTGGGTATTCTAAATGTTGAGGAATGTATGAAAATAAGACTACAAAACAAAAAGGGAGATTGGGTTGATTATATTATAGAGTATACTTATTCTTGGCCCCACTTCCCTATTGCAGTAATGTACGCTATTTCTCCTGTTTCAGTTCCAGATGAATTACCCATTCCCTATTGGACAAGTACCTATATAGAAGGTGTTGTTGAAATCACAAAACCTTGTCATGGGTGTAGTGGTAAAGGTTGGGTTGCGATTGAAGGGCGACCAGTGAAGTGTATTATTTGTGAAGGAAAAGGAGAATTGAAAACAATTGATGATTCTCAGAAACCGAAAAAAGAAATGACAGGTCCAGAATGTGATAATAAGGCAAGAAAATGGCAGAACAATATAAACAAATAGAATCTGAAATAACACAAGAGATTAAGACTATCTTTGATTCAGAAGAATTTGATTTTAGTGTTGATCTTAATAATGCAGGGCATGCGATAAGAGATGATCTTGCTAAAGTATATAATGTGTACGCGAGATTAAATCAATTGGCTTCTAAAGCTAAGTTTATGTACAAACAGCAAGAACTTAAAACCGATAAAGTAGAATCTTTAGCTTGGAATCAAATTTACAAAGATCCTGAAAAGAATAAAATGAAAGTTTCTACGCAAAAAATTATTGTTTTGACTGAAGTTATAGAAATTGATGGAGAAAAAACTTCTTTAATTAAAGAATCAGAAAAACTTTTGCTTTATGAATATGTAGCAAATAGAGCTAGAGATAAAAAAGATGAAATAATTGCATTATTAGATTTAGGAAGGAGTATATTGTCTTGGGACAAAGCAGAACTAGAAAAACTGCCGACATAGATCAGTTGTACGATTTTATAAATCATATTCTTGAAGGTAAGAAATTTTCTTATGATGAAATAGGAAATATTCATGAGAAGTTTAGCATGTATCATGGCTATAAAATGGGAGGTCTTCTTAATTATATTTTAGAATCTTATGATGCTTCTTATATACTAAGGAAGTTAAATTCTTTAAGTATTCTTTTTTATGTTTTACCAGAAGTAAGTTTGTTGTCTGCTATTCCTCAATCTAAAGCCCAATCTAAAGATGCTTTTGAACATACTTTAAGGGTATTAAATTGTGTTCCTTATGATGATATGATTTTAAGATGGGTTGCTTTATTGCATGACATAGGAAAATATGATGTATTTGTAAAAAATAATAATTTTCACAATCATCAAAATGCAAGTTATGAATTATCTAAGCGAATATTAGAACGTTACAATATAGCTAATGCAGACTTGATTTCTACTATTATTAAATATCATATGTATCCTCTTGATTATCAAAGAAATCCCAATTGGACAAATGAAACTGTTAAGAAATTTATTGATGATGTTGATGGGGAAGCTGCTTTAATGATTGTAGATTTTGCTTGTTGTGATAAAAGAGCTGAAGCATATAAACATGAAGAATATCTTAAGCCCTTATTAGAATTAAAAGAAAGGATAATACATGTCTTGGATCCAAACATACATGGGGCATAAGTTTGATTATAATGATGTAGAGCATTCTACTATTGACATAAAAGATATAGCTCATAGTCTTTCTCAAATATGCCGATTTTCTGGTATGTCTAAAAAGTTTTATTCGGTTGCTCAACATTCCCTAAGAGTTTGTGAATCCCTTAAAGACTGTAATAAAGAAACTCAATTGTACGCTCTTTTACATGATGCCGCCGAGGCTTATATATCAGATGTGCCTCGTCCTTTGAAAGAAAATTTAGAAAAATATAAAGAAATAGAAAATAATATATTTTTCAATATTATACATACATTTGGGATTAATGCAGATCGATATTGTAATGTAGATACTTGGATTATTAAGCGATTAGATAATCATTGGTTAGCTTGTGAAGCAACACAATTGTTTAATAAGGGGCCGATTGATAATTGGATATCAAAATATTTTGATGATACAAGGAAAATTGAGAAATTAATATTTGAAGACATGAAAACAGTAGAAAAGAAGTTTTTGAAAAAGTACAATGAGTTGAGGATCATATGAGCGAGGGGAGAAAAGACGATATTGGTAAATTAAGATACGATTTGATTCCTGTGTACCCCTTAAGAAGATTAGCAGAAGTTTATACTATTGGTTCTAAAAAATACGATGATAGAAATTGGGAAAAAGGATTAAAATGGGGGCGGGTTTATGCAGCTATGCAACGTCATGCTACTGCTTTTTGGAACGGAGAAGATCTTGATCCCGAAGATCGTCAGCATCATCTTGCATCAGTAGCTTGGTGTGCTTTTGCTTTAATGGAATATCAGATAACTCATCCCGAATTAGACGATAGAAATAAAAATGAAAAAAAATGTTTTTCTTGTTATCATCAAAATTTAGAATTAAAATCTTTTGGAGATAAAAGAGATGGGTTCTTTTGTGGGAATCCAGTATCTCATAAATTTGATGAATTGATTTTAAGAAATGATGTATGCCCAAGATGGGAAAAATGTAAAGATATATCGGAGATATTAAATGCTCATAAAAAGAAAAAGACTAAAAAATTTAAAAAACCACGAAGAAGCAAAAAAACTAGATAAATATAGATGTGTTTTATGTGGAACTGGGTACAATATTCATATACATCATATTAGATCTCGTGGAGCAGGCGGGGGAGATGAAATTGAGAATTTGATTACGTTGTGTTTTAATTGCCATAGAAAAGTACATGATATTGGTAAATTATTTTTATATGGAAAATTAAAATATAATCCCGGTAGATTTATTAAATTTATTGAAGAATATAAAGAAATGCATGATATGCAAGATGAAAAATTATAAAGGAAAATTAAATGAAATGTTCAGTTGATATTAAAGAACTTCAAAAAGCAGTTAAATTATTAACTCCTATTGTTAATGTTAATAATTCAACAGTTTCACTGCGTCATCTTAAGATAAGAAAAGTTGATGATAAATTAGAAATAACGGGGTATAACTCGAATATATTTGCTTCTGTTTATGTTACTGTGTACAATTTAACAGGAGATGATATTTCATATGTTTTTGCTAAGACATTTTTTGATCTAGTGAAAGCATTTAATGGGACAGTAGAACTTGTGATTTCTCCTGAATCTTTTCATATTAAATCCGAAAAATCTAAATATAAAGTAGGAACTTTGGATAAGGATTTTTTCGTAAGCGAGATTCCCGAAGACCCAGACCATTATTCAATCAAGTTTAATAAAACGGGGATCAAACTTAATGATTTTAAGATCAATGTAAAGAGCATAATGCATTGCTTGTCTGAAGATAAGTCTCAGTTAGCCCTTCAGCATATATATTTCAAAGACGGGATTATGATAGCTTCTGATGGGGTTAGGGGGGCGATTATAGGCGGAGATTATAAAGCCCTAAATGGGTATATGCTTCACAAAGATATCATTAATTGCATAATGAACATTGAAGAAGCTTCATTGATGTATTTTAAGATAGAAGACGACATTTTGCAGGGAATGATAGGGAATTTTATATTTACTCTTTCGCTAGCAGGTGTTGCTTATCCCTATGAAGATATAATTAAATTGTACAACGAGTACAATAAACGAACATTTAATATTGTAATACCTGTTAAACAATCAATGATATTAGATGCCCTTTCTCGTCTTATCTTGTTGGCAGATAAAGAAACTAATGCTATTAATGTTGTATTTTATCCTAATTATATTTCATTCAGTGTAGAAGGGAATAGTTCAGGAGAAGAGATTGTTCATATAGGTGACATAAATATTAAAGAACCCGTATCTTTACATGTTGACGCAAAAAATTTACGGGATGCCCTTTTGCATTCTTTGGGTGAGATATATTGGAAAACAGATAATTCTGAAGATATGCAATACATAGTAGATAGTGATATGGTACAATTTTTCTTTGGGTTAAATTCATGAGAATACCAAATTATATAATGAATACATTCAAGAAGTGGCTTATTGTTTTGATAGCTATAGGATTAGCTATATTTGGATGGTGTCAATATCATGAGAAAGAACAACTAAAGGATCAGATACAAAATGAAACTGGGAGATAAAGAATACGAAAATTATAATGATTTTTATACAGCAGTATTAAAAAAATATGAGCTTTTTATTAAAGGACAAGTCTGTAAAATAATTCATAATTATGACGATCAGCAAGATGTTTGTCAGATCATTAGAATATTTTTATATCATAAACTTAAAAATTATAAAGACTATGTTCCTCTAGATTTTTTTGTCAAAAACAATATAGGTTTTGCTATTCTTAAGTACTTGTGTGAGGTAAAAAAACAAGATCGTTTTGAAAATGGATTTGTTTCTTTAGATGAACAGCATTTTTATGGAAGCGAACAATGTGATTATATAACGAATCATGAAGAAGAAATTATAGAAATCTTTAGAAAACTTTTACCTAAATTATCAATGAAACACAAGATTGTTCTCTTTACCTTATTTTATAATTTTGACAAAAAGAATTATCAGCAATTAGCTGCAATGCTCAATATGAAGTATGTGACGTTTTTGACTAGATTGTATAAAATTAAACTTATTGCTGAAAAAATCCATAAAAAGACTTAAGTAACTCATTATAAAATATAGTTTTCGTGTTTTTTTTAGTATTCTTATATAGAGGTGTATGTTATTGTGAAAAACACGAATATTATTATTTTGTCAGAAGATGAGAAACAAAAATATACTGATGTTTTGGTTAAGTACTATGCAGAGAAGGGTTTATCAGAGCATGATGCTTTAAGTAAAATCGAAGAAGTCTTTGCTGAATGTCAAATGGGATGGGAACGTGCCCCCAAAGATATAAGCACTAGAATCAAAGTAAAGACAGGATTTCAATGGATTTCTCATGAAAATCTTAAACCTCGACAGAAAAAAGACATCAATATAAAGCCTATAGAAGAATCTCCCGAAGAAATAGGAACCGATAACTACCTATTTAAGTTTTTATCTCAGTCTGAACAAAATTGGTGGAATGATCGAAAAGTTACTTATGAGAAAGAATTTGATTTTAATAATAGTTCAGATCAACCTTTATTTACTCAGCTTTTATTTGAAGAATTAATCCAACGCAGACTTTTCATAAGTCAACTTAAAAACCCCCATGAGAGTCTTGATAAACAACTCAACGATAGTCTTAAAAGAGTCACAGAGCTTCAAATTAAACTAGGGATAACGAGAGAACAGCGAGCAGGAGTACTTGATAAGATTGACGGGAATATAGCTGAAATTTCTGTATCATTAGATGATAAGCTTAAGAAAATTGATGAAGAAGAAGAAAATCTTACTAAAGAAGAATTAATGTATGGGCATTTGAAAGCCCAACGCCCCCCTTATAATATACTCCCTCCAAAAGAAAAAATAGAAGCTATTCTTAAAACCGGAGAAGGTTATGTCTCTCAGATAGATGAACCTCAGGTTAGAGAAGAACCCCCAGACAAAGAACCAGTCATTCCCCAGAGAATTGAACTTCCTATGGGAGAGGTTTTATAATGTCTGTTAGATTAATGAAAGCCGAACAGAATAAACTTAATCTTTCTGAAAGATTAGTTTTATATTATCGTAAATATCCTGTTCAGGCTGCTAAAGATCTATTAGGACTTAATTTGATTTGGTTTCAAAGAATTGCTTTGAGGTCGATGTTTAAGCATAAATATATACTATTGATATTTGGAAGAGGTATAGGTAAAACTTGGTTAGGTGCTGTTTTTTGTTGTTTATATGCTATGTTATATCCTAATACTGCTATTGGTATTATAGCACCATCATTTAAACAGGCAGAATTTGTCTTTGATAAAATAGAAGAGTTGTACAACAACTCTCCGTATTTAAGGGCAGCTATGCACAAAAGGGTTATGCGAACTGCCTATAAAGCATTAGCTAAGTTTCGTAATGGGGCGTTTATTGAAGGGCTTCCCTTAGGTACGGGTCAGAAAGTTAGAGGAAGACGATATAATATAGTTTGGGTAGATGAATATGCTTATGTAGATGAAACAATTATTAAAATGGTTGTAAGACCCTTTCTTAAAGTTAAAAGAAAAGGCGTTGAGAATAAATATATTATTTCATCGACTGCTTACTATACTTGGAATCATTTTTATATTCAATATCTTTTATATCATTATATGTCTCAAATAAAACCAGATCTTTATGCTATTCACGAGTACATAGATGAAGATGTTAACATGGTTCCCAATCCTCCATTTGAATTAGATCAAGAAATAGATGAGATGATGAGAATGGATACTACTGATGAACTTTGGAAAATGGAATCTAAGTGTCTATTCCCCGTAGAAAATGTAGGATTTTTTGATGCTAGAATGTTAGATCGCTGTACCCCTAAGTTAACAATAGATCATTCAGATTCTCCAATTGAAACTATTGGAGATCCTAAGGGTTCTTATGTGTTAGGGGTTGATGCAGCGAGGGTAGCAGGAGGAGATAATTTTTCTATTTCTGTTTTGAAATTAGAGGGGGGTAAGAAAAGATTTGTTAATGGGTATGCTTATAATGGAATAAGTTATCCCGAAATGATTAAAAATATAAGAAGGGTTGTGCAAGCTTTTCCTACTGTTCAGATTAATTTAGATCAAAGCGGTGGGGGAACTGCTGTTAGAGATCTTTTGATGGAACCGTACAAATTAGAAGACGGAACAATACTTCCTCCAATTTTAGATATGGATGATAAAACTACTGAAAATTTAGTAGGTTTACGAATACTTAGGTTGGTGAGTTTTACTCTTCCCTCAGTGACCGATTTGTATACTAGGCTTAAAGCTGATTTTCAGCATACTAATTTATTGCTTCCTGTAGACTTACGTAGAAGTCCAGATCAAGAATTAGAAAGAGCAGGGAATGAAATTATTCAAACTAAAAGAGAGCTTTTAGTTTTACAGGCAGAAAATCGAGGAGCATATTATACTTTTAGTGTTCCTAGTCAGTTCAAGAAAGATAGGGCTACGTCTTTAGCATTAGCGAATCAAGCAGCTAATGAGGTAGTTTTTGGGTTAGCGACAAAAATTGATACACCGGCACTTGCTACAGGGTTTTGGATTTAGGAGGTAGATGTGATAGAAGTTACAAATGGGGAAGAAACAATAGAAATTAAAGAGGAATTAGCAGTTGGATTAAAAGTACCTTCATCTGTAAAAACCCCTGTTAATTATTTATCTACTCTAAAACAATATCAAGATATCTATAATGATATCTATACACAAATGCAAGTAGCTTGGAAATTGTACCAATTTAACAGTATTGTAGGGAGTGCGGTTGATGCATTAGTAGATTTCGCTGTTACTAATTTATATGCTGAAGAAACAGGGAATAAAAAACTTGATGCTTTAATGAAGCATTTTTTTGAAAACTTGAATTATGAAAATACAAATACTGTTCCGGGAGTTTATCCTTTAATGCAAGAGCTTGCATTAGAATGGTTTACTTCTGGTAATGCTTTTCCTTATGTTAGATGGGACAATGTTGAAATAGACGACTTTGATGGGATGTGGAAATTACCTACTTCTATAACTCTTTTAAATCCTCAGTCGATTGTTCTTCCCAAAGACCCCATAGCATTTGGACAAGAACTTATTTGTTTAAAATTAGATGGAACTCTTTGGAGTAAACTTAGACTAGACGGAAGAAGTAATCCTGAGGCAGCTCTTTTGAAATCTGCAATTCCCAGAAGCATGATGGATGCTATCAGAAGTTCAAAATCTGTTTTTCAAGGTGAGGTAAGGCTTAATCCTAAATTTGTAACTCATTTAAAGCGTAAAGCTAAAGGCTATCAAGTTTGGGGAACTCCTTATGTTTCAAGATGTTTTGCTTCTGCTACTCTAATTGAAAGACTAAAAGAACTTGATGAATCTATTAGCTCTGGTCTTATAAATCTGATCACTGTGTTTAAAATAGGAACAGAAGAACATCCCGCTTCTAGTGCAAGACTTCAAAAGTTTGCAAGTTTAATTAGAAATCCTAAAGCTACTACAACTTTAGTATGGGCGCATGATATTGAAGTTATGCAAGTTGGGCCAGATGGTAAAATATTGGCCTTTAAAGACAAATACAAAGATGCTAAAGAAGATCTTTTAATAGGATTGGGGATTCCCCCTACTTTGATGTCTCTTTCTCAACAGGGGGAAGCGTGGGTTTCTATTCTTTCGTTAGTAGAGAAGTTATCTAATTGGCGGACAGTGACTTCTATCTGGTTAGAGAAAATATGTAATCAAATAGCTAAAGAAAATGAATTTAACGAGAAGATTAAAATTAAATGGGATAGAATGAATCTTAAAGATGAAGCTTCTATTAAGAATTTAATATTAGCATTTTATGATAGAGGATTGATTTCTATTAAAACTGCTCTACAGCAGTCTGGATACAACATTGAAGGTGAAACTTCTCGCAAAAAAAATGAAGATAAAGTTAAAGATCTATTCTTACCTCCTCAATTACCGTTTAGTTCGGGAGGAGAAACTTCTAAGGGGAAACCTTCAGATGAAAGTGTGAAAGCAATTCCTTCTGTTATGGAAAAGTCTAAAACAACTCCAGAATCTTCAATGAAAAAAGAAAGTATTAAAACAGTTAAAAAAGTAAAAGAACCTGCTTCTCCAAAAGCAGAGTAGGAGATAAATATGCCGGCTGATTATTATGTTTATATGTATTTAGATAATGAAAATATACCTTAATTAAAAGATAGTATTGCCATTAAAAAATGGTGGGAAAAAAGAAAAAATATATTAAATAATAATAAAGGAGAAACATATGGCTCCGGCTGATTATTTGGCTGTTCGAGATTCCTGTATAGCAAGAAAGAAAAAGAAAAATGGTGGTAAGATTTCCAAGAAAGGTATAAGTGATTGTAAGACAATGGCTTCCATATGGTATTGGAAAAAGCACGGTAAGACGGTTAATAGTGCACACGCAAGTAAAGATGTTATTGAGAATATGAAAGTATTGACCCAAGATATAAAAGAATTAGGAATAGATTTAATAGATTTAGATATTTTATCTGAGCAATTAGATCTTTTTGGTAATTTAACAGATTATGAACAATGGCAAGAGGAGACAACTCATTATGCGACATAAATTATCCATATTTCCGGCAATAATTAGTATTATATTGTTGATAATGTCACTGACGGGTGTTTTTGCATCTGCGCAGGTTATAGAATATAAAGATTTACAAGACCTGAAAGGTGATATTAAAATTTTAGAGCAAGATAATAAAGGATTTCTTGGGAGAGAAGCTGAAGTAAATGGGAGATTATCTGAATTAAATGCACTGTCTATTGCAAGTAGGAGAGATATTGAGGCTATTAAAATTTCAATGACGAACATAAATGATTCATTAAATAGATTTTATTTTTTGACTTTTGGAGTATTTTTGAGTGCACTGGTTAGCGGAGGATTGGGAGTTTATAGCATAAGAAGCAATAAGAAAAAAGAGGAATAAATATGAAATATGAAATGTATAATTTATTGTATAAGCATACTCCCTATGGGTTTATAACTTTAAGTTCAGCTACAGCAGTTTGGAGTCCTGTCGTTGTGGATGCAGGACCATTTTATATGGGAACTTATTATGTTGACATACGAGATTCGAATGCTTCTGCTGCTGCAAGAGGAACGAAATTCAATTCTTATTTATATAGATCTCCCGATAATAAAAGTTGGTTTTTACAGACTGCTTTTCCTTCACTTTCGAGTGCGGGAGCAGGGGGTATTAACTTAAAACATTATAGCAAATTTTTGACTGATCTTGGTGGAGGTTACTTAAGATTGAAATATGCTTGTTATTCTGCTTCTGCTAAAGCAACCACAGAATTTAGGGCAAGGTTAGAATTAAAAGAGGTATAATATGATGATAAATTTAAGTAAGTACTTTAATAAATGTGAAGAAGAATATGCTAAAGCTATGTCAACTGAAGTTGTACAACAAATCATAGATAAGATTTCTCGAATTAAACCCGAAGATTCTGATGGAAATAAATTTACTGTGTCTGTTTCTAATATTACATTTAGTCCTAATTCTGGGAATTATGATTATCTTACTTTAAATTTGAATGTAAGTTTGAAACAAGATGTTGCTGAAAAAGCAACGAGGTAATAATATGCAAAAATATAATTTATTATATGTTTTGCTTGTAGGGGAGGTGATGCCCAATGTCTCCATCTAAAGATATCATAGCTAATTCTGGAGACACCTAGGGCCTATCATAATAGATATTCGGCCTCATCCCCGTACAAAGGTGATAAAAAATTTAAGAAGCTCCCTAAGAAATGTGCAAAATGCGGTAGCACTAAAAATTTAGACATTCATCACAAATCGGGGAATAGAAATAATAAATCTCGTAGTGATCTTATTGTACTGTGTAGATCGTGTCATCGGGCACTTCACGATGGGAAGGGTGAAGAGATCATGTCAACTGCTGCAAGGATTATAGAAAATCCCGGCACTGAAGAAGCTCAAGCTATTGCTAAAGCACATCAGAATTCTGATCTTTTACA
>Ga0172365_10002863_pt1 | contig 12823 bp, 6 predicted proteins | sample LakKivSesite48cm_FD_114535 | JGI IMG/M metagenome (GOLD analysis project Ga0172365, IMG submission 114535) | Sediment microbial communities from Lake Kivu, Rwanda - Sediment site 48cm | ecosystem: Environmental > Aquatic > Freshwater > Lake > Sediment | place: Rwanda: Western Province, Lake Kivu...
CATCGCCAGCGCAGCGCGTAAGGCTTTGTTGATGTCGGTATACTCCTGGTCTTTGTGAAACCCAATGTTCCGGTGCACAGCCGCGTACTGTTCTTTCAATTCCGCAACGGCCGTGGGATTGTCCAATGGCGTGAAGGGGATGACGTGAGGCCCGGTGCCAAAGGCGACGATGCCCAGGCGGTGGACGGAGCCAGACTGTTCTGAGCTCAACATGTCAATGAAGAAGTTGACGGTATTGACCCTCACCCCTTCCGTATCGGTGTGGTTCCACATCGTCTCCGATTCATCTACCAGCATGATGACGTCGAGGCCGGGTACTGTCCCGTGTGGCTCGTCAGCTCCGCCCTGGCCCCAGCCAGGCGCAGGAAACAGGGCACTCATCAGAACCAGAACGAGGGCAAAGAGAGCTATCTTTGGCCAAGGAAACCCTTGCGAAGGTGTGAGCATCTTTATTGCTCCTTGGGACTTGCACAGCGGAACCCGACAAAATCGTAGGTATAGTCGGGTTTGACGTTGTAACGGAAGGCGGTGCGGGCATAGACTTCGCCAAAGGGCCACGAGCCCCCTCGCAAAACTTTGTACGTGCCGATGGCGGGGCCTGGCGGGTCGACCGATGGAGACTGGCTATAATACCTGTCATTGTACCAGTCGGCCACCCATTCCCACACATTGCCCGTCAGATCGGAGGCACCATAGGTGCTGTCTCCCTGAGGGGAGAATTTGCCGACGGGTGTGGTGTCACCCTGCTGCGCTTCCCGGGTGTTCGCCCGGGTGCTGTCGAACTCGTCTCCCCAGGCATAGCGCCACTCACGTCCAGAATCTGTCATAGGGCCACGTGCCGCTTTCTCCCATTGGGCCTCGCCAGGCAGGCGCTTGTCCGCCCATTGGCAGTAAGAATCGGCATCGTTCCAACTGACCAGGACGACGGGGTGATCCATCTTGCCTTCAATGCTGCTATCGGGGCCGTGGGGGTGGCGCCAATCGGCTCCCTCGACCTCTTCCCAGGCCGAGCCTTTCCAGACCCAGCCCCACCCGCGCTGCTCGGCTTCTGTCTGGTAGCCGGTGGCGGCTACGAAGCGCGCAAAGCGCTCGTTGGTCACCTCGTACCGGTCTATCCAAAAGGCACTCAGATCAACTCGATGAGCGGGCCGCTCGTCGTCACCCAGTTCTTCACTGCCCATGACAAACTCGCCAGCAGGGACAAAGACCATCTCTGCACCATCGGCCTTCCACACCTGCAAGTTGAGCACCCGAGGCGCGAGGTCGGTCGGAATAGCAGTGAGAGCAGGCAATAGAGCAGTAGGTGCAGGTACCGTCGTCGATGGGCTGGGCGACACGACTGCCGTGTCAGTTGGGAGAGAAAGCGAGGCGGAGAGGGTCGTCGCCGCCCTGAAGAGCCGCGGCATCAGTGCCAGAACCAACAGCAGGACCAAGCCGATGAGCCCAACCCACAGAAATGATCGCCTGCCCTGTATATGGGGGGGCGCCGCGGCCAGCGCCGGAGCGGGCCTGTGTACTGTCGGCAGCGCTGCGGATTTGACCTGCGCGTAGCCCTGGCGAACCACAGTATGGTTGGCAGGGAGTGCATGTCCCTCCCACAAGTCCGCCAGGAACTCCTCCATGCGCTGGTAGCGGTCGGCCGGGAACTTGGCCAGCGCCTTGAGGATCACACGATCAATTTCCTTCGGTAGATCTGAGCGCAGGGCGTGGGGAGGCGTCAGAGGCTCGTTGATATGCCTGAGGAGGACGGCCATAGGGCTATCGGTACCAAAAGGCGGCCGGCCTGTGACGGCTTCGTACAGCACCACGCCCAGGGAGTAGATGTCGCTGCGCCGGTCCACGGCCAGTCCCTGAGCCTGTTCGGGAGACATGTACTGAGGTGTGCCAACGCTGGCCCCGCTGGTCGTCAATTGGAGGCTATCCTCCAGCATCTTGGCCAGGCCAAAGTCAGAAAGCAAAGGCCAGTCTTCCTCCGCCATCAAAATGTTGCCCGGCTTGACGTCACGATGGATCACACCCTGGCTGTGAGCATAGGCCAGGGCGTCTCCCACTTGAGAGATCACGTTGACCACGTACACCAGGTCTTGTGGCCAGCCGAGACGCTCCCTGAGCGTACCTCCGCCGACATACTCTGTGACCAGATAGAACATGTCGCCCTGGCGGCCGTAGTCGAAGATGGTCAAAATATTCCGGTGGCGCAACCGGGCCACAGCCCTTGCTTCACGCTCAAAGCGCGCGATAAAGTCTTCGTCCCCAGCCAGGCTCGGCGTCAGTACCTTCACCGCCACATGGCGGTCGAGGGCAGACTGATAGGCTTTGTAGACGGTAGCCATGCCCCCCTTGCCGACCTGCTCAAGGATGTGATATTGCCCGATGGTTGCGCCATCTAAATCTACGAATGCTTCAAACAAGTCACTTGTACCAGGATATCTACAATTTTGTGTGCACGACAATTTCGAGTGATACAATAGCATATCACATCCTCAGGCGCAGGTCAATAGGAAAACATGCCTACTGCCCGCCATCCGTGTCAGTTATGCGGATGAGGTAGTCGCTACGCTGGGGTTGGTACTGTTAGTAGGACTGGCCTGGAAGCATAACAGGACGGAGTGAGGCCCCGCCCTACGCTTCCTCGATTCCCAACCGCGCGCGTCGCCGCTCCTGTTCCCAGGCCGGCGCGTCTGCGCTCTCTTTCTCCGCCAGTGCCGCCCGCAGTTCGAAGATCTGGTCCCTCAGGAGCGCTGCCTTCTCGAACTCCAGGTCCTGGGCAGCCGCTTTCATCTGTCTCTCCAATTCCCGAATCAGGCGATCCAATTCGTCTTCCGGCAACTGTCCCAGTGCCAGACCTGGCTCCTGGTCGGGTGCGGTTTGCCTGCGCACCCGGTCGGTCAGGTCACGGACCTCCTTGACGATGGTGGCGGGTATGATACCGTGCTCTTCGTTATACTGCACTTGAATCTGGCGACGTCGCTCCGTCTCCTCGATGGCCCGCTTCATCGAATCGGTGACCCGGTCGGCGTACATGATGGCGGTGCCGTTGACGTGCCGCGCCGCCCGGCCAACCGTCTGAATGAGGGCGACGTCCGACCGCAGGAAACCCTCCTTGTCTGCATCCAGGACCGCCACCAGGCTCACCTCCGGCAGGTCCAGTCCCTCTCGCAGCAGGTTGATACCCACGACCACGTCATAGGCTCCCAGCCGCAGGTCCCGCAGGATCTCCACTCGCTCGATCGTCTGGACCTCGCTGTGCAAATAGTGCACCTTGATGCCCAGTTCGCGCAGGTAACCGGCCAGGTCTTCAGCCATGCGTTTGGTCAGCGTCGTAACGAGCACGCGCTCGCCCAGCGCCACCCGTTCGTTGATCTGCCCCACCAGGTCGTCCACCTGCCCCTTGACCGGCTTGACGACGATCTGGGGATCCACGACGCCCGTGGGGCGGATGATCTGCTGCACCACCTGTTGGCTCCGCTCCAGTTCGTAGGGGCCAGGCGTGGCGGAGGTGTAGACGACCTGGTTGACACGGGCCTCGAACTCTTTAAAGTCGAGTGGACGGTTGTCTAACGCCGAGGGGAGGCGGAAGCCGTATTCGACCAACACTTCCTTGCGGCTGCGGTCGCCACGGTACATGCCCCGCACCTGGGGAATAGTCATGTGCGATTCGTCCACGACGAACAGGTAGTCGGCCGGGAAGTAGTCCAAGAGCGTCCAGGGAGGCGACCCAGGTGGGCGCTGCTGCAGGTGGCGGGAGTAGTTTTCGATGCCAGGGCAATAGCCAATCTCGCGAATCATCTCGATGTCGTAGCGGGTACGCTGCTCCAACCGCTGCGCCTCCACGAGTTTTTCCGCCGCCTTCAGTTCGGCCAGGCGTGCCTCCAGCTCAGCCTCGATGTCGGCCAGCGCCTGCTCTCGCTGCTCTTCTGGGGTGATAAAGTGCTTGGCGGGAAAGATCTGCACCTCGTCCAGGTCTGCCAGCACTTCGCCGGTGAGCGGGTCAATCTCGGTGATACGCTCGACCTCGTCCCCCCAGAAGCCGACGCGGTAGGCAGTCTCGCCATAGGCGGGGCTGATCTCCAGCGTGTCGCCTCGCACACGGAAGGCCCCGCGCTTCAGGTCAAAGTCGTTCCGCTCGTAGTAGATGCTGACCAGGTGGCGGAGGAGTCCGTCGCGCCGGTGCTGCTCGCCCCGCGCCAGTTTGACCACCACTCGCCCCCACTCCTGGGGATCGCCGATGGCGTAGATGCAGGAGACGGAGGCGACGATGATGACGTCCCGGCGGGAGAAGAGCGCAGTCGTGGCGGCCAGGCGCAAGCGTTCTATCTCCTCGTTGATGTCGGCGTCTTTCTCAATGTAGAGGTCGTACTTTGCGACATACGCCTCTGGCTGATAGTAGTCATAGTAACTGACGAAATACTCAACGGTGTTGTGGGGAAAGAATTCACGGAATTCTGCATAAAGTTGAGCGGCAAGTGTTTTATTATGCGCCAGGACAAGGGTGGATTTCTGTACTTGCTCAATCACCTTTGAAATGACGTACGTCTTGCCCGTGCCGGTGGCGCCGAGCAAGGTTTGATGCTTGTATCCCTTCCGAATACCTTCCACCACTTGCTCAATGGCCTCTGGCTGATCGCCAGTGGGCTGAAATTCAGAAACGACTTGAAATCTGGGCATAGCCTTCTCCTGGACACAATGTAAAAGGTGAGGCATCTTCGATACATTATACATCAGGTCAGGGCAGCACGCCAGATTTGACAGATAGGGTAGTTGTGGTATGGTAGAAAGAATGCCAAATTGCGAACAGCGGATGAGGAATAGTAGAAACATGAAGCAGCGCACGGGGTGGATTTTCTTTGTCGGAGTCCTGGCGGCCATCGGGCTGTGCATTGGCACAGGGGGACTGGCAGTCGCCAGCCGGGTCTACAGCCAGCACTACGGCGGTCGCATCTACCCCGGCATCAGCGTCTACGGCGTGGACCTGGGCGGAATGACCGTGGACGAAGCCGCGACTGCGCTCCAGTCAGCGCTCCCCGACCCGGCCACGCTGCCACTGACGCTACGCGAGGGAAGCTACACCTGGAGCCGCTCCTGGGCCGACCTGGGGTTGCGCTTCGACGCGCTGGCGACCGCTCGCCTGGCCTATCAGGCAGGGCGCGAGGGGACATCTGAACAGCAAATCACAGTTCAACTGCGTGCACTCGTCGCTGGTTGGCCACTCTCCCCCGTCGTTCTGCTCCCCGACCTGGCGCAGGCCACCGCTGCGCTCGAGGCACTGGCTCCCGAGGTCGTCATCCCGCCGGTGAATGCCGGGCTAAGCATCCGACCCGACGGTGTGATCCCGGTGCCGGCTCAGGTGGGGCGCGAACTGGACGTGGGGGAGACTGTTGCCGTGCTTCCACACGCGATCAGCGCCGGCAACGAAGGATTGGTGCTGGAACTCTTGACCCGCCAGGTAGAGCCGGCCATCGGCAACCCCGGACCAGCGCAGGCGCAGGCCGAAGCGTTGCTGGCACGCCCGTTTACACTCGTCGCCAACGACCTGCTGACCAGCTTCAGCACTGCCTGGTCAGTGGAACCAGCGGCGGTTGCACAGTGGCTGATCGCCCAGCCAGTCGAGGACGAGCAAGGGGCCCGGCTGGTGCTGAGGGTGCAGGAGGAGGCCTTGCGCGCCTATCTGGAGGGCCTGGGCAGTCAACTGGCCGATGCCCCGGTCGCGCTCAACGTCGAGGGGACACTGACCCCGGTGCGAGCAGCACTCGAGGCTGGCGAGAGCCAGGCCACCGCTGCGCTCGTGCATCCGCCGCGCACCTACACCTTGCAGCCGGGGGACACGCTGGTTTCGGTAGCCCACGCACATGGCTTTCCCGTCTGGCGGCTGACCGAGGCCAACCCAGGCATCATCCCAGGCGAGCTGCGGCCCGGCCAGCAGATCATCATCCCCTCGATAGACGTGCTCTTCCCGCTGCCACTCATCGCCGATCGTCGTATCGTCATAGACATCTCTGATCAGCGCCTGTATGCGTACGAAGAGGACACACTGGTCTATGACTTCCTGTGCTCGACCGGTATCGCTTCCTCACCGACTATCACGGGTACGTTCCAGGTGTTGGGCAAAGAGGAGGAGGCTTATGCCTCCAATTGGGACCTGTGGATGCCGCACTTTATGGGTATCTATCGCGCCGGGCCTGATTTCACGAATGGCATCCATGGCCTGCCGACCCTCTCCAACGGTACCCGGCTGTGGGAGGGCTACCTGGGCCGTCCGATCTCCTATGGTTGCATCGTTATCGGTCTCGACGAAGGCGCTGCCCTCTACGCGTGGGCTGAGTTGGGGACGCTGGTAGTAATCCGGGACTAGTATTCTGAAACGCTGATGTAACACAAATGAAACCGCGCAAGTGTCGATTCTAGGTTAAATTATAGTAGTGCTGACCCAGGAACTGGAAGCAATTGTGCAGAAAGACATGGCTGAATTGACAAGGGTAAACGACGAGTTCCGAAGAAAGCAGGTGCCCGAGATCGGCCAGGAGATTGGCGCAACAGTGGAGAACACCTATCTCCTTGAGAACGTTGCGCGTGAGCGCGATGTCGCCCGCGCCCTGCTCGATACTGCCGAAGCCCTGAGCACGACGCTCCAACTGGACAAGTTGCTAGAGCGCATCCTGGACGAACTCCAACGGGTAGTGCCCTACGATGCGGCTGTGATCAGTCTGCTGCACAATGGGCGTTGTTGGACCGCCGCCTCCCGTGGCCTGGATCACACACCCTCGACTGGATTCGGTCTGAATGAACGCCCTCTGGTGCAGCGGGTCGTGCGCAAACGCGGGCCGGTCATCGTTCCAGATGTACGTGAAGAGCCCGGCTGGTCCCCCGGCGAGGGGTTGGACCCGGTACGCTCCTGGCTGGGCGTGCCGTTGGTCTCCAAACACAGGGTCATCGGCGTGCTGACGATGGACTCCTATCACCTCGCCACCTACGACGACGAGGCAGCCCGTCTGGCCTTTGCTTTCGCCCACCAGGCCGCCCTGGCGATTGACAACTCTCGTCTGTACGAACAGACACGGGCATATCTGCACGAAACTGTCCTGCTTCACAGTGTCTCGGCGGCCATTTCATCTACACTCGACATGGGCCAGATGTTGCCTTACATGGCCCGCAGCCTGTGCGAGGCGCTAAACGGCGCTAACGTCGAGATCTATAAGCCTGACGAGAAGCACAATACGATCATCGTCGTCGCCAATTACGGAAGTGTTGAGCCTGCCAGAGGAAAGCAAAGGGGGTTGGGCCACACGTACTCGCTGACCGATTTCCCTGCCGCAGCGGAGGCGCTGGCCCGGGGCCGCCCTATACAGGTACGAGTGGGCGACCTCGAAGTACACCCGCGTGAGCAGGCCAATCTGGAAGCCCATGGAGCACAGGCTGTGCTACTCCTGCCGATGGTGGCTCATGGCCATACAGTCGGCCTGGCCGCGGTGTGGGAAAGCCAGGGGCTCCGCCACTTCACCCAGGGGGAGATCGCGACGGGCCAGACGCTGACCCATCAGGCAGCCATCGCGATAGAACACGCCCGACTGTTCGAGGAAACACAGCGTCGGGTGCGCGAACTTCAGTTGCTCCACAACGTGGGCCTGGCTGCCGCTTCCGGGGTACGCCTGGAGGATACCCTGCAGGCCGCGGCAGAGGCACTTGCCGCCGCGTTGAAGGACACCCGTGTCGCAGTGATGTTACTGGATCCAGAGAGTAGCTCATTGTACGTAGAGGCCAGCGCCGGATACTCTCGAGAGGCAATCAAGAACTTGCGCCTTCGGTTAGGCGAAGGGATCACAGGTTGGGCAGCACAGCACGGCGAGCCCGCCCTCATTCCCGACGTACACCTGGACCCCCGCTACGTCGAGGTAGCCTGCGACATCCGTTCCGAACTGTGCGTTCCTCTGGTCACTGGCCCACAAGTTATCGGCGTACTCAACGTCGAGAGCTCTCAACCTGGCGCTTTCACGGACGACGACCAGCGGCTGCTGAGCATACTGGCCAGCAACCTGGCCGTGCTCATCGAGCGTGCCCGCCTGTTCGAGGAAGTAGAAGTCGCCAGGACCGAGAACCAGCAGCGAGCAGAAGCGCTGGAGAAAGCGAACGCCCGCTTGCAGGAACTCGACCGGCTCAAGGACCGCTTCCTCGCCAATATGAGCCACGAGCTTCGCACACCGCTCAACTCCATCATCGGCTTCTCCGAGGCGCTGATTTATGGGATGGCAGGCGAGATGTCCCCCAGGCAGAAACAATGTGTACAGGACATCCTCTCCAGCGGAGAGCACCTGCTGACCTTGATCAACGACATCCTCGACCTCTCCAAAATCGAGGCCGGACACGTGACACTGGAACTAACCACGTTCGAGGTCACAGAGTTGCTGGCAGAGGTACAGACGGCAATTGCACCGCTGATCCAGAAGAGATCGCAGGTATTGATAGTAGAAGAGACCCAAGACTTGCCGCCGTTGACCGCCGACCGCTTCCGGGTCAAGCAGGTATTACTTAACCTGCTCAGCAACGCCAACAAGTTCACCCCGGCCGAAGGGTGCATCACCCTCTCCTGTCGCCTGGGCGATCCGGTTACGATGCTCTTCTCCGTGGCAGATACCGGCATCGGGATCAAAGCGGAGGATCAGGAGCTCATCTTTGAGGAATTCCGCCAGGCAGATGACTCACCAGCGTGGGAGGTGATGGGCACTGGATTGGGGTTGACGATCAGCAAGCGGCTGGTCGAAATGCATGGAGGCCACATTTGGGTAGAAAGCGAATACAGGCACGGTGCGACTTTCTACTTCACACTCCCACTCGCCAGCTTACCAGATCCACGGTTCGGTCAAGATCATCCCTCGCCTTTGACTTGCGATCCGACAGGGTCCGCATAGGCTTCCAATTCCTCGAGGGGCTCGGTGTGGATGATCACCCGCTTCAGCCCAGGGACTGCCTCCCGCAGCCGATTCTCCAACCCGGTGCTGATCCGGTGGGCCTCTGCCAGGGGCATCTCGCCGGGCAGGTGACAATGCATAGAGACAGCCCATCCCTCATCGCCCCGGCACACTTGAACCTGATGACAGGCCTCAGCGTTGCAAGTTTCTTGGATCGCCTGTTGCACCGCCTGGACCACCTGCACCTCCTCCAGATCTGGCTCCGACGGCCGGTCCAATCGCCCCCAGGGCTCTATATGAGTGGTCAACTCGGCCAGGTGAGGGATCTCTGCACGCGCCTGTTCCTCCAACAATGAAGCCAGTTTGTGGGCCTCCCGCAGAGGAAGAGCGCCGTCGGCCTCCAGGTGCACCACCATGTAATAGCTCCCACTCACCTCATACGTCCACACGTCATGAACCTTTATCCTCAGCTCGTCGGCCAGCCGTCGCAGTTGGACGGCGATTCCCTCATAACCTGCTTCTTCTGAGGGAGAGCCAGATGGTTCTATGTGGATCGTCACGTCCTGAATGTCCGGGAAATGTTCGCGTAGCCGGTGTTGTACTTCGTGGGCAATCGTATGGGCCTGCTCGGTGCTCATCGCCGGGTTCACCTGGAGGTGCAGGTCGGCATACACGGCACCCTCGTGTCCCCTGCTGCGAACCCGGTGGCAGGAGAACACTCCGGGTACTGATATGGCGACCTGTTCCAACTGGTCGGGCGGCATCGCCACCTCATCCATCAAGGTAGAAGAACTTTCGCGGATGATGTCTATCCCGATCTTGGCGATAACCAGGGCAATTATCAAGGCCAGGGCCGGGTCGGCGAGGGGACAACCCAGACGCACGGCAGCCAACCCACCGATCACAGAGAGAGAGACAAAGATGTCGGCACGGGTATGCTGGGCATCGGCCATCAAGAAGTCACTGTGCAGATATCGGCCCTCGCGCATTTCATACCACACCACGAGCATGTGGACGGCGATACTGACCAGCAACGCGCCAAAGCTCCAGACGTTGACCTCGGCCTGGATGAGGGAAGGATCATGCAGCCGCTCCACTGCGCTTTTGATCAGTTCCCATGTCGTCAAAAAGAGTAGCCCGGCGACGATCAGCGAGGCCATCGTCTCTACCTTACGGTGCCCGTATGGGTGCTCTTTATCGGCAGGTCGGGCAGCCAGGTAGATGCCCACCAGACCGATCACGTTGGAGGCAGAGTCGAAGACCGAGTCAAAGCCGTCGGCGATCAGGCTCAGCGAGCCCGTCCAGTACCCAACGGTCAACTTGGCACCAGTAGCGATCAGGTTGAGTCCCATGGTGATCCACAGAACCCGCCGGATAGCACGAAAAGTATCCACAACACCTCCCTCCCCTGTTCAAACTGCGACACACTGGCTTATCTAACTCTGAGGCACTCGCACCACCTGCGGGTTGTGCAAACGCCTGTTGACCAGCTTGCCGATCTCGACGACGGTGATCAAGAAGAGCGACACAATAAAAAAAGAGGCGCCGAGATAACGTCAGCCGGGTCTATCCTATACCGGCAAGCGCCTGATCCCGACACCTCATGGAGAACTAGCTGTTTAGAGTATTCTGTTCTGGGGGCTCCAACCTGGCAAAGCATGGGAGACTATGCTACACAGCCCGCGCTTGCCTTCCCGAACCCTGGCATTCATGTTACAATAGCGCCACAGTGTGCACTGTGGCGTCGCAATTAGTATACCAAAGACTTCCAGTTTGTCAAGTGATGAATTTGCTTCTCGCCTCCGCATCCCCCCGCCGCCGCGAGTTGCTGGCGCTCTTGGGGCTGCCCTTCGAGGTGATCGTGGCAAACGTAGCCGAGGACCCACTGGCGGACGAATCACCCGCCATGTTGGTCGCCCGGCTGAGCCAGGCCAAAGCCCGCGCGGCCTGCGCCGAAGCGAACCGGAGAGCCACCCGCCCAGGCACCGTCATCGTCGCCTGCGACACTGTCGTGGCGCTGGACGGGGAACTTCTGGGCAAGCCACGCGATCCGACTGAAGCAATCTCCATGCTCCGCCGCCTGCGTGGGCGTCCTCACGACGTCTACAGTGCCGTCACATTGTTGGAATCCACCACCGGCCGCATCCTGACCAACACAAGCTTGACTCAGGTGACAATGCGAGCCTACACCGAGACCGAAGCCGTTGCCTACGTCGCCAGCGGCGACCCTCTGGACAAGGCGGGGGCGTACGGCATTCAGCACTCCGGGTTTCATCCTGTAGCCGAACTAGAGGGCTGCTATACCAACGTGGTGGGACTCCCGCTCTGCCATCTCACCCGTTGCCTGCATACGTGGGGAATCGAACCGCCACGCGACGTCCCTGCTGCCTGCCAGGCCCACACCGGTCACCAATGCCTGGTCTACGCAAGTATAATCAATGAACAATGAAACAATGAACAATAAACAACGTCAAATTGTAAATCGAAAATCGCAAATCGCAAATCCGCAAGCCGGCAAATCGGCAAATCAGCAAATCGGCAAATCTCCAATCTCTGATCGCCATTCGCCATTCGCCATTCGTCATTCGCCATTCGCCATTCGTCATTCGCCATTCGCTATTCTAGCCCTACTTCTGGTAGTAAGCTGCAGCACCCCTTCGACAACTGTGCCTGCCTCTCCAGTTCCCACCCTTCCTCCCACGCCCACTCCTACTCCACTGCCACCCTCTCCCGAGACGACTGCGGCCGCGTTTCTGGATGCCTGGGAAGCAGGCGATTATGGGACAATGTACGCTCGACTCTCCCCGGCCAGCCAGGCTGCCATTGACGCCGCCAGTTTCTCCCAGCGCTACCAGAATGCCCTGACCACCGCCACCATACTTACCGTCACTACATACCTTCAGTCTGCGCTGCGAGAGGACGAACAGGCCAGCGTTTCCTTCCAGTTGACGCTAGATACAGCATTGGTCGGCACGTTGATCACCGACACCGTGATGTCGCTCAGCCTGTACGAGGGGCAATGGTGGGTGGACTGGAACGAGGGGCTGATCTGGCCACAACTGGCAGGCGGGCACTACTTTCGGATGGAATACAGCGTCCCCGCGCGCTCCAACATCTACGACCAGACTGGCCTGGGCCTGGCGACCGAGGGTACAATCGTCACTATCGGCATCATCCCCGGCCAGATTGCGGACGAGAACGCACTCCTGACAGCACTGGCGCCGGTCACAGGACTCTCCCCGGACGAGATACGCGGCCGGTACGTTGCCGCTCCTGCCGAGTGGAAAGTTCCCATCGCCGACATCCCCGCCGAGGTGAGCGTGGAGCATAACACCCTGCTATCTTCCATTCCTGGTATTTACCGGGACGAGAAGGAAGGGCGCACTTATCTTTATGGGACTGCCGCACCCCACATCGTCGGTTGGGTGGCCCCCGTGCCAGCCGAACAACTGCAGGCCTACCGCGCGCGGGGCTACCGGGGCGATGAGTGGGTGGGCATCTCCGGGCTGGAGGCGTGGGGGGAAGAAATTCTGGCTGGCCAACACGGTGGTGTGCTGACCGTCGTCACCCCGGCGGGAGAAAAGGTCGCTACGGCGGCAGAGCGCCCGGCAACCCCTAGCCGCACCATCTATACTACCATCAATCGCGATTTCCAGACGCGAGTGCAACAGATCCTGGGCAATCGCACCGGGGCCATCGTCGTGCTCGACGTGCACAGCGGCGCAGTGCGAGCGCTGGCTAGCGGCCCTGGCTTTGATCCCAACGTCTTCGTCGGGCCGGCCGGGGAGGTGGGCCGCGCCCAGATCCTGGCCGACCCCCGCCACCCACTCTTCAACCGCGCGACTCAGGGCACCTATCCTTCCGCCTCTGTATTCAAGATTGTCACGATGGCCGCGGCGATGGAAGCAGCGGGAATGGAC
>Ga0172365_10002865_pt1 | contig 12823 bp, 19 predicted proteins | sample LakKivSesite48cm_FD_114535 | JGI IMG/M metagenome (GOLD analysis project Ga0172365, IMG submission 114535) | Sediment microbial communities from Lake Kivu, Rwanda - Sediment site 48cm | ecosystem: Environmental > Aquatic > Freshwater > Lake > Sediment | place: Rwanda: Western Province, Lake...
GAGTTTATTCTCCAATTAACTCTCAGCCAAGTAATCACAGAAAGGAGGTGAGAAGTTGACAACTGAAAAGCGGATTGAGAAAGGCATCTCCGACATCGTAGGTGCTCTGGCAGACCCTATCATCGTGTTTCCTGGCGGCTGGGGAGACACCCTTCCTGAATGGCTTAAAAATGCCATTACCCTGGAGAGACTTGAGATGAACGTGAGGGCGCTCAAAGGAGAGGAGATGACCGGTACAGATGCCGAGGCCTGCGCCTACCTCTATACAGCTGCCCTAACCCAGCCGATGGACTATGATTGGGGGCAAATCTATCTTTATATCGCCACCCAGACCTACCGCCGCTGGGGTAAGAGTGAGATGCCAGCGGATATTGCCGTGGACTCACTAAACGATGAGCAGCTGCGGGAACTCAACCGCCTCAAGGAGTGGCTTTATCGCAAGCGAACCCAGATAAGACTTGACCGAGACCGAGCCGAAAGGCGGCAGAGGCGAGAGGAAGAGGCAGCCAAGAGAAAGGCGGAGCAGCCAGCATTATTCCAATTCTAGTACTTATTAGGCGAGATAAGGTCGAGGATTTACCTCGACCTTATTTTTGTGCCTCTGCAGCAAACAATTCAAGCTTTCGTTACTATTGAAAATCAATCACTACAGACTTAAAATAAGAACTGAGAGAGGTGGGGGAAATGATTGTCGTCACGGGGGCTACCGGTCACATTGGTAACGTTCTTATCCGGGAACTAGTCACACGCAGACAAATTGTACGTGCTCTTGCCCTGCCAGGCGACGACTGCCGCCCTTTGACTGGCCTCGAAATTGAGATTGACCGTGGTGATGTCACTGACCTTAAGAGTCTAGAATCGGCGTTTGTCGGCGCGGATATTGTCTTTCACCTGGCTGGTATTGTTACCATCATGCCCAGCATGAAGAAGATCCTTGAACGGGTAAATGTGGGTGGTGTGCGTAATGTGGCTACAGCCTGTCGCACATGCGGCGTCCGCCGCCTTGTCTATACAAGTTCTGTCCACGCTATCGCTGAACCACCTCATGGCACAGTAATTGATGAGTCTCAGCCCTTCGACCCTAACCGCGTCCTTGGTGACTACGCCCGCAGTAAGGCTCGCGCTACACTTCTCCTGCTCGACGAAGTCAACAAGGGCGGACTTGATGCCATAATCTGCTGCCCGACGGGCGTTATCGGCCCATGGGATTATGGAATCTCCAATATTGGCCAGCTCATACTCGATTTCGCGAGTGGGCACTTGAAATCATATGTAAGAGGTGCCTACGATTTTGTTGATGTGCGTGACGTATCCCGCGGGCTTGTCTTCGCTGCAGAGAAAGGGCAATCTGGGCGCCATTATATTTTCTCCGGTGCACAAGTTCAGGTCCCAGAACTCATGAAAGAGCTGGAACGGAATATCGGCTATCCCGCTCCCACCTATGAGATACCTTCTACTATAGCCCGAGCTGCTGGGGTGCTGGCGAGTGTATATTACCGATTAATACGAAGGAAACCGGTTTTTACTGCTTACTCAATTGATGTTCTAAGGAGTAACTCTCAGGTGAGTTCAGCCCGGGCGCGTGAGGAGCTTGGCTTTACCACCAGACCCTGGCAGGATTCCATTCGTGACCAAGTCGAGTGGTTTCGCACGGAGGGAATGCTGCCCACGCGCAACTAGAATGTAACATTATGGACAATTGTTTGGTGGTAAGGTGAAAGTCATAATCAAAAAGGCGGGATGCCACTTGACCGATTACTAACGTTAGTGGTACCTTTTTGTAACAGACTCGGAGCGGAAGCTTGGGCTCCCCAACAAGGAATAGGATACCTGATTCCTCCTTTGTAAATTCCCTTTAATCCTCGTAACACCTTATCTATGCTAGTCCCCGGCAAGGCCATGACCATCTCATCATCCTGTGCATGTCCATACCTCCTCTCGGCGTAAGACGGTATGCCAATAGAAGGTCTATCAGTAAGATAGCAACGAGTAATAGCATCGGAACACGACGATTCACCGACGCAGTAGAATTGCAGGGGCTCAAAATTCTCCCATTGTATCGCCGCAATCAGCACAAAAATTTGGGTAGGGTTACCGTAGATTAGGATTATGTCTGGGTCAAACTTGTTGCCGTCTAGTGGAGCGACGGCAAGAGCTTTGTACTTCCCAGCAGGTAACCTAGGTACTGCCATTTCATGTTCCTTGGCATCCTTGGCAGTCTTGTAAAGTATGCCAGACAAAGCCTTGCCCCCTATTAGTTCTTTGGGTGGCTCGCATAAACCTATTATGGAAGCGCAAGCTAGAGAACCCAGTTGTTCCTTTGTCACTCCTAATGTCCAACCATGAACTCTAGCCAGTGTAATCAATTGGCACATTCTTGGCATGTAGTCGGGGCGCCGTATCCTCTTAATCCCATCTAAGGCAGTGGCTGATTCGAACAGTTTGAATGCTACCGGGAAAGTCCTCAATCTAAGATACTTTTCAAATGCTTTGGCTACAGCTGTCCACTTCCTCATGCCTTCTTACTCCTTCAGATTTTAAGAAACTATATGTTCTTTTGCCCCTACAGGATAGCTTAAACAATCCTTTGTTCGTTACCTTATAAGCTATCTCATTTTTTTCATATGATGGTCACTGAATGATAGAATACCGTCTGGCTTTAACACTCGATGTAACTCCTCCAACACTCCATCAGGGTCACTCAAGTCATGAAATGTGTCGTATAGCAGAACTGCATCCACGCTATTGTCAGGCAATCCAGTTTTGCAATCAGAATGAATGGTTTCCACATTTGCTAGTTTCTTTATTGGAAGCAATATTTTGAACCATCCTAATTGCTAGAGGATGGATATCCAAGGCGTAAATCTTCCCTGATTTGCCCACCAGTTCTGCAAGAGGGATTATGTAGCTCCTAGGTCCACAGCCATAGTCGAGTACATGAAACCCTGGCTTTATCTCCACCTCTTGAAGCACTTTCTTGCGGGGCAAGAGGAAATCACGAAATTTATAGCCGAAAGACATCATTCTGAAATCAAAATTTGCCATTGGCTTATCCATAATGCTTCCCTCCTTTCCTCTAGTGAAACGAGCTATTAGCTATGTTGCTAGATTCCCTGTTCTACGCCGTAGTAGCCGTATGAGTCCCAAAAAGAAATTCATTCTTGGCACCTTTTGCATATACATTTTGTATTCATCTCCAAACTTTTTAATAAGGTGCTGGTCCTCCTCTCTGCAACCCATATACACGGCTACCGTACCTAGCGCACCAAGCACTCCGAATAGCCAGTGGGGATACCATAATAATGTGGTGATAAATATTGAGAAAATTCCGCCTGTATATTGGGGGTGTCTGACTATGGCATAGATCCCGGTATCAACTAGGCGGGTGGTATTAACGAAGGATCTTCCTTTGGGAACCCCACGCCGACGAGGGAACATAATTATTGGTGCCATTACCAATACCATGCCGAAAGCCCAGACCACCCAGCCAACAACAAACAATGCTGGATAGAAACTCGTTTCCAGAACGCCCGTTAAGACAAGAGGATTAACCGGAAAACAGGCGATACACAGGATGGTCATGACCGTGCTCCAGAGAATGCTCTTCTTATCGGTCCACCTCTCCACAGCCATTTTTTGCTGCCTCCTTATGCTCTTTCACTTCTATGCCTTAAGTCTCAGCAGTGTTATGAACACCTATATTACTTGCATATCGTATCCGCCAGTCTGTCTGACCTAAGCGCCTGCTTTATGAGGCAATTATCATAGACACAGTGATTTCCATTAATCAAGTGCCAATTTGACTGCTGCTTCGGCATGGAGTCGGGTGGTATCAAAAAGAGGAACATGTACATCACCGGGGCGGATAAGCAATGGCAGTTCGGTGCATCCGAGAATAACCCCCTCGGCACCTTTGTCGTGAAGACCATCTATTATCCTGATACAAACAAGGCGTGAAGAATCCTTTATTTTTCCGCGGCAAAGTTCGCCGAATATAACTTCGTGTACTAGAGCACGGTCTTCCTCATCAGGTACAATTACTTCAATCCCAAAGTTTTCTTGAAGCCTATTTCTGTAGAACGGCTCTTCCATAACAAATTGCGAACCCAGCAGGCCTGCTCTGTGCAGACCGCGCTCTTTGATGGCTTTGCCAGTTACATCACGGATATCAAGCAGTGGTAAACCAGCGCTCTCAGCTACAGCACCGGCAACTTTGTGCATAGTGTTGGTGCATATCAATACAAAGTCAGCACCAGCCTGCTTTAGCGCTGCGCCCGCTTCGCCAAGGAGAACAGCGGCATCATCCCAACGGGTATCATGCTGGGTCTTCGCGACCTCATCAAAATCCAAACTATAGAGGATTATGCGGGCTGAGTGGAGTCCGCCTAGTTTCTCAGCAACCATCTCGTTAATAAGCCTGTAATATTCCAAACTTGAGTTCCAACTCATGCCCCCTATTAGTCCCATAACTTTCATAAACTCACTCCTTTCCCCTATTGCGCGGGTAAAGGATGCAATACTTCGAGTAGCTCCTCCTTACAATGTGGGGCGCCGCAGCAAAGTCTCTTTCTGATTGAAAGGAGTAGCTTCAGGCCTTGGTGCCTCGTATACTGTCACTACGCCCTTGAGACTGGAAAACGCCCGTCGTATGGCAGCAATCTCTTCAGGGCTTAGAGGTTGAACGGCACAGGGGCGTAGCGGCGTATTAATCTGTACTTCGTCTGGTAAAAGTTGCTTGGCTATTCTTGCCATCTCTAACGCATAGCCTTTGTTTTCCTCAACAAACATCATCTGGAGAGCCAGCTTGCCCTTATATTCTTTTCTGAAGAGCATAAGTGCACGGAGGATCTCGTCAAGTTTTTGTCTCGTAACGGGCCGGCTGATTTGCTGAAACAACTCCTCATTTGGGGCGTCCATCTTGGCCACCACCACATCAGCCAGACTAAGGTCGTGGCGCACGTCTTCTCTAGCCATTAGGGAAGAATTCGTTAGCACTGCCACCGGCAGCTTCAGGGCTGCCTTTACCAACTTTATCGCCTCACCGAAGTTGGAAGCTAAGGTCGGCTCACCAACCCCGGAGAAAGTAGCATAGTCAGCAGGTATTTCCCTTACTTTCTTCAGCTCCACGGCAAGCTTATCTAGGTTGACAAACTCCTTACGTTCGGTTAAAGGGTGAACCGTCTTTCCCAGCTGACAATAGATACAATCAAAGGAACAGGTTTTACCCTTAGTTGACAGGAGGTCTATACCTAATGACCTACCAAGTCGCCACGAGGGCACCGGCCCATAGATAACTGAATCCACCCCGTATTAACCTCCATTCACTGTCTCTTGTAGGTTCTCTTCCACGGTTCATTCTTAGAGCACAGTGCTGGCTCTCCTCAGGCAGTCCGCCCAGGGCGCTCAAAACGTCCTGCTGACCAATCTTCAGAGCCTGAGTAACATTTTTACCCTTAGCCAGCTCCGTGACCATACTTCCCGCTGCAATAGTCGTACTACAACCATCGGTCATGAAGGAGGCTTCAACAATGCTACCGTTCCTTACCTTGAGCCAGATTTCCATGGTGTCCCCGCAGGGACCGGTAATACTGGCAAAACCATCAGCATTTTCCATATTTCCCACGTTTCTTGGGTTCATGGCGTGGTCAACAACTATCTCAGAGTAGACTTTCCTCATCTCGGCTTTCACGAGCTCCTGGAACTCATCCCAGGCTGTAGTCATTGCGTTAACCCCCTACTGTGCTTTTGCGGACATGGTTTGTGAAAGTGATTGCCCCAGCCGGGTTATAATTTCGGCGTCATAGCGCTCAATATTGCCCTCGTCGCAAAGCTTAGCCAGAGCTGGGTCTATAGGTAACTGTCCCAAAAGTGGGGCATGAGCAGCTTCTGCCATCTCCTCTCCCCGGCTCTTGCCGAAGAGCTCAATCTTCTTATCTATCTCAGGTACATAGAGATAGCTCATGTTCTCCACCACACCCAGAATCGGTTTACCCATTTGCTGCGCCATTTTGACTGCTTTTCTTACAATCATCGTGGTTAAATCCTGAGGAGTAAAGACGATGATTATCCCCGTGATGGGCAGCGTCTGCATCACAGTAAGGGGAGCATCAGCCGTGCCCGGGGGCAGGTCAACCACTAGATAGTCCAGCTTTCCCCAGAGCACCTCTTCCCAGAACTGGGTGATGGCTTTGCCAATAAGCGGTCCACGCCAGATGACAGCGTCGTCTTCGCTGGGTAGAAAGAGGCTTATGGACATCACCTCGATACCCGACCTTGAGGATACCGGTAGAATGCCGCTGTCACTGCCACTAGGTCTAGCATTTATACCGAACATTTTCGGGATGCTGGCACCGGTAATGTCAGCATCAAGGATACCAACCTCATAGCCCTGGCGCTTCAGGGCAATGGCAGCAAGGCTGGCTACCAGCGATTTGCCCACCCCACCCTTACCGCTCATTACGGCGATGATATGCTTTATCTCGTTTATGTCTTTGGGCTTACCATCGACAAAGCTAACGCTTGCTTCCTGAACTCCCTCAAGCTTTGTGGCGGTATCCACAATTCTGTCCTTGAGCCACTGCTGAGCTTCCGGAGCCAGGGCGGCTGAGGCAAGGGTGACATCAACCTTGTGGTCAGCAACCCTGACTTCCCGGACCAAATTCATCTTGACCAGACTGCGCATCACACCGGGAACCGGTATCGTGTCAAGACTCTCTATTACTTGCTTCTGTGTTGGCATAAAATTCCTCCAAAATCAAAGTTAGAGTGGCTTAATGTAAGCGTTCCACTAGGTTAGGCAGCTTACCCTGAAGGTAAAGCTTTATGGCTTCCTCAATACTCTCAACATCAGTGACTACTGGTTCAATGCCCCGGCTCTTCAGGCTCTCATAGGCACCCCACCCCATGCCGCCGGCGATGAGCGCATGGCAGTCGGCAATAGTCTCAGCCATACTCGCATGTCTTACCTGCGCGCCAGCATCGTAGCCATGTCTTTCCCCAGCGGCTAAATCTGGGTGGTGGGCGGCGAAGGTATGATGCCCTGTCTTGTTGCGTGTTTCCTTATTCACAATTTTGCCATCTTCCACGGTGACCACCAAATACAGCGGTGCCCTCCCAAAATGCTGGCTTATAGTTGTCTCGTCTTCCGTTATAGCGGCAATTTTCATGACATTAAACCTCCATTTTTCTCGTCTATCTTAAGCTCGTATCTTGGTTTCCCTTTATCAAAATATACCCTCACCGTTACGTGTTTACCCTCGGCGAGATATTTCTCTGACTCATCGCGTAGCCTTTGTGATTCTGGAGATTTCAGAAAGGATACGAGAGCCTCAAATCTCTGCTGAAGCTCCTTAGTTTCTCCCTGTTCTCGGAGAAGCGCCATAAGGCAATCGTTAAGTTCTTTTTCCGCCAGGCATTTGATGCACTTGCCGGGTATATCTTTGCTTGAGTACCTCGGCTCAAGGTTAATTGGCTCCATATTACCCCTTAACTTAGCATTACACACACGCCGTGCACCACGTTTAGATTGTTTTCATGGCAGAAGGCTATGGCGGCTTCGCTTTCTGAGCCCGGTTGGAGCCATATGCGGCTAAGCCCTAGCCTTTTACATTCCTTAAGAATAACCTCGGTCACCTCTGGGGGCACTACAAAGTCCACTACATCCACTTTGACCGGGATGTCGGCAAGGCTAGGGTAGCATTTAACCCCCTTGAGTTCCCTGAGTTTGGGATTTACCGGATAGACCTTGTATCCACGGCTTTTCAAGTTCTTGAATATCTGATGGCCATACTTCTTGGCGTCATCTGTGGCACCGACTATGGCAAACCTCTTTTGAGCCATAAATTCTTTGATTAAGTCTTGCATAGTGTCCTCCTCAAGCTCTCCGGCATCGCCCGCCAGTAGAACATGGTGGTGTTTCACAGCGCTCTGTCCGCCCGCAGCAGGTGCTACCCGGAGGATTAGTCTTCTCCTTTAACAGGCTAGGAATGGATAGTAACCTGTCCAGGCTGTGGCTACCGCATTTCGGGCAACTCGGGTCTCCGCTATCATTGAAGCTATGTGTTAAAAACTCAGACACCTGCCCGCATGTCTGACACTTATACTCATATATTGGCATCTCTACCCCCTAACTCTTGGCCAACAGCTTAGCAACATTTTGCCACAACAAATTTATTTGCCGACTAACCGAGTTATCGCTGTGTTCCACCACCGGCAGCCCTTGCACCATGGCTTCAGTCACTACATTATCAAACGGAATCTTAGAGGTTACCTCAACTCCCTGACTGAGACAGTAGCTTTCAATCTGGTGGGTATTGTCCTCGTTAATATCATACTTATTGATGCATACTAGGGCCGTAACGCCAAAGTGACGGCAAACGCCAAGCACCCGCTCCAGGTCGTGCATCCCGGATAGTGTCGGCTCGGTTACCAGCAGAGCCAGGTTAGCCCCAGAAAGGGAAGAGATGACCGGGCAACCGATGCCCGGTGGACCATCGCTGATAATATAGGTAGCCCCCTGTTTTTCGGCTATCATCTTTGCCTGCTGCCTGACCAAGGCTACCAGCTTCCCTGAGTTCTCCTGAGCAATGCCGAGCCTGGCATGAACCAGAGAGCCATATTTGGTTCCAGAGATAAACCAATGACCGGACAGGTTTTCCTTCATGGTAATAGCCTCATCCGGGCAGATATGATAGCAGAAGCCACAGCCTTCGCAGGAGATGGGGTCAACTCTGAAGTCTTCTATCGCTTCAAAATGACACAGTTCCTGGCACAAGCCGCACTGGGTACACTTCTCTTCATCGATGGCAGCAATCTGCCCGCTCCAGAACTCATGCTTCTGTTGAATAACCGGCTCAAGTAGCAGGTGGAGGTCGGCGGCATCAACATCGCAGTCAGCCAGCACCTTGTTTCGAGCCAGAACAGCCAAAGAACCCACGATGCTGGTCTTTCCTGTGCCCCCTTTACCGCTTAAGACTACGAGTTCTTTCATCTACCATCTCCCTAATTTCGCCGAAAAGCCCGACAAACCTCTCCTTCCACTGCGGCATGCCCTCGGCCAGAGTTACCCCTTTGGAATAGAGACGGGCAATCTCGGTATCCAGAGGAATAGTGAGGAGGATGGGTATATTCTCTCCTTGACAGTATTCTTCTACTTTGTTATCTCCTACCCCAGCACGATTGAGCACTACACCAAAGGGTATATTGAGCTCTCTCACTGTCTCCACTGCCAGAACCAGGTCACTAAGCCCGAAGGGAGTCGGCTCAGTTACCAGCAGGCAGAAATCGCTATCCTTAATTGATTCCACTACCGGGCAGGATGTCCCCGGCGAGACATCAATGATAATTACACCATCTGGGTTAGCATATTCTTTAACCTGCCTGATAACGGGTGTTGCCATCGCTTCACCTATGGTAAGCTTTCCGTGAACAAACTCCACGCCATCTGAGTAGCCTTGCTCGACGACACCAATTTTCCTTCCCTCCTCTGAGATAGCCTTTTCCGGACAGAGATAACTACAGGCGCCGCAGCCATGACAGAGCTGGGGAAAGGTCAATACATGTTCGCCAGGCACGGCAATAGCGTGATAGGCGCAGACCTCGGCACACTTACCGCAGTAGGTACACTTTTTCTCGTTCACCTTTGGAATTTGGATGCAGACTGCCTCGCTGTGAGTAATGACCGGTTTCAGGAAGATATGGTCATTGGGCTCCTCCACATCACAATCGAGCAGCTGTACCCTGTGTTCATCTTTCAGGGAAAGGGCAAGACTGGTAGCGACCAGTGTCTTACCGGTTCCTCCTTTGCCACTGGCGATGGATATTATCATTCCGCCCTCATTCTCTCACCATCTTTGTGCCGCACTGGGGACAGCTCAGAGTGTAACAGGGTGTTCCCAGCTTGTGGGGTACCTTTTCCCCGCAGCTGGGACAGACACAGTTGCCGCCCGGTCCAGCCCCGGGTTGGTTACCTCTCATCCGGCCACCCCTTTGCCCTCGTCCAGTGGGTGGGCCAGTTCCATCTCCCCTAGGCATAGAAGTACCTCCTAATATAGTGTTTGACTGCTTATATACCGCCACCCCTGCCTATACGCCGTCCCATGCCCCTGCCTTTCCCTCTACCCACACCTGCACCGAAGTTGGTAGCCACATTTGGCTGGGAACTGGGCTGGTATTTACCTGATTTGTAGCCCTCAATAGCATCCTCAACCTTACCTGTGACCCCGGTGATCACCTTAATCCCGGCGGCTGATAACACTTGATAGGCATTGGGACCGCAGTTACCAGTTAGAACTGCCTTCACTCCTTTACCGGTAATCATCTGTGCTGTGGAAATCCCCGCTCCACCTGAAGCCATGGCACTGGAGTTTTCTACCGCTTCAAACTGCATCGTGTCCGGGTCAACGATGATAAAGTACTGGCATCGGCCGAAACGGGGGTCTACCTCGGCATCCAGGCCTGGCGCTATTGCTGAAACTACTATTCTCATCACTTACTCCTTAAGGCTGATTTTGCTCTGGTTATTTCCATGTCCTTAATTCTGGTCTCTATTTGCTCCAGTTGCTCTCTCAAGGCTTGCGACTGGTTCTTGAGGAAATCAAGCTCCTGCTGAGGGGCACTTAGTGGAACAGCACAGAAACCTCTACCGCCACCTGTCATGGGGCCCCTTCCGCGAGAGCCCGTACCATCAAATCCGGGTATAGTCCCTCTCCTTTCCGGGCTAACGCCGGGTGCAAGCATATACGAATGTCCGCACCCTAGCATCAACCCCTTGAAACTTTTCTTCTATTGAGCACTTTCCAGGTCTTGTATTCTGGCTTCAACTTGGTTAAGCTCTGCCTTTATAGCCTCAGCCTGGCTCTTCAACCAGTCAATCTCCTGCTCTAGGGGCATTTGGGGAGCGTAGGCCGGTGGAACAGGTGGGTAGAACGAAGCCATAGCTACGCCGGGATACCAGCACCGGGGAAGCCCACCTCTGCCTCTGCCAAAGTAGGGCCATGGTGGGGAGCTCCCTCTGAAACCGAAGCCAACCCCTCCTCTACGACCAAATCCTCTGCCAAATCCGTATACCATGCTGTCACCTCCTTTTGCTATTTGTGCATGGGTAGGCACTACCTCACGGATAGCACCAACCGAGCATGCTTCGGCACAAATGCCACATTGGATACACAATTTTTCGTTTATCATTGCCAGGTTATCATGGATAGTGATAGCCTGCTGCAGGCATACATCAATACAACTTCCGCAACCAGTGCACCTGGCGCTATCGACACGAACCATACTTTACCTCTCTATAGTCAGAAGTCGCACTCCCTTGATCTGGCGAAAGGTCGCCCCTTGGCTGACGCAGCGCAGCACCGTCTCCGGTTCAATCACTTTGGTGCCCGAAATGGCATCAATGCCATAGTCGAACAAGATGGGAGACAGAGGAGCCGTACCTCCTAGTATGACCACATAAGCTTTGGGATTGCAGAGACTGAGCAGATGCCCGATGGTGTGGTTGGTGAAAGCAGTTCCGGTGATACCGACAACATCTGCCTGGGGAAGAAAATTATCCGCTTCAGCTTCGGTGAAATCACCTTCCCGTGGGTTTTTCTCAATAACCCATAGCTCTTTCACGATAATACGAAGCTGCGACACAAATGGGAAATGACCCACTATGGCTACCCTCTTACCCTCACTCTTTTGTGCGAGGAGGTCACCAGCGTTAAGCTCCACGCAACGGCACTCATCAACCTCGATAAGCGAGTTGATGGTGGCCATACCGATTGCTGCCTCCAGAGGACTTAGTGAGTAAGCCATGTGAGCAAGTTCCTTGGCACTCTTATCCGTCAAGAAGCCAGCCTCTTTCACCGGAGATTTGCTGTGGTGAGGGCCTCGGTCATGGGGTGTTGATGCCAGACCACAGTTACGTGTCAGCACCGCCGTTTGAAAAGGTCCCTGACGTATATCTCTTACCGGTGCCTCATAGCTCAACGTAGACAGTAGTTCACCAATAATTGTCATCTTGATACCCCGATTTGTTCCCTGGCACACCACTACATCCCTCGCCTTCCTTTACCATGCTGACCCCAACCTCTACCCCGGCCAAATCCAACTGGCAGCAGAGGCTCAATGCTTGGCGTGCCACAGCTTGGGCAAAGTGTAGGAGGGCTGCTCACCATTACCTCAAAGGGCACTTCCCATTCATGGCCCTTTAGACACTTGAATCGGCGAGAAACCATTTCAAAGTTGCCGCCCTCAATCCTTATTGCCTTGCCGTTAAGCAAGGCATCAGATATTTTCTGCCGCGCTGAAGCCAACACTCTCTGAAAAGTTGGCCGAGAGATATTCATCTTCTCCGCACCTTGTTCCTGTTCAAGCCCTTCAAGGTCTTTGAGACGTATAGCCTCAGCCTCTTCTACAGAGAGACGAACCTCTTCAAGAGCCCTTAATGGTATACCCGCTGGCTTGAAATAAGTTACGCCCGGCAAGAAGGCAACTCGACGGCACTTTGGCGGTCTTGGCATCTTTCCTCCTATGTTATGAGCATATGCTCATTATCAATTTTAACACCTGTTCCTTGAATAGTCAATACTTGTTAGCTAGAGACATAGAAATCTAGATGGAAATTCTTGAGAATGGTCATGCTGTCTAGCATGTGCGGGATGTACCTACGACTTTGGAAAGGGAACTGGTACGAGTGGGGGGTGGAGTAACATTACACCCAAATGTGCAGTAAAAAGTGCCCTGGCTAGCACCCCGATAGCCCTCAAGTGAGACATCATCATAACAAGCTGTAAAGTCCAGCTAGGTATGCCAAGAAGCTGGTTACGTTCAGCAGCAC
>Ga0172365_10002868_pt1 | contig 12821 bp, 8 predicted proteins | sample LakKivSesite48cm_FD_114535 | JGI IMG/M metagenome (GOLD analysis project Ga0172365, IMG submission 114535) | Sediment microbial communities from Lake Kivu, Rwanda - Sediment site 48cm | ecosystem: Environmental > Aquatic > Freshwater > Lake > Sediment | place: Rwanda: Western Province, Lake Kivu...
TGGAAGAGTGGGGAGAGGCAAGGTCCCAGCCCAGCCCCCTGCCGGAAAAAGCCGCTTTCTCGAAGACGGCCGTCATCCGCCTCACACTCAGAGGAGAGAGGATGCGTACACCCCTGAATTCTCCTCGCTGAAGAAGCATCTGGGCGAATATGGCCAGGTCATCAGCCGTGGAAAAAAGGCCGGCATTTCCTGAGACTCCTCCTTGAAGTCTGGCCAGCGGGTCGTGAACAGTGCCTATCAGGGGTTTGTCGTCAATCACCTGCGTCGCCACACATTTGGGGAGGTTCTTCTGGCCGGGCTTGAAGAAAGTATGCTCCATTCTCAGGGGCTTGAAAATACGCTTGGACGTAAACTCGTTAAAAGCCTCGCCGCTCACCTTTTCCACGATATAAGCCAGGGTGATGAATCCCAAGCAACTGTATTCATATTTCGAGCCTGGCGGCCCGTTTTTTGGAAGCTGAGCGATGTACTTAACAAGCGACTCCATCGAACATGGATTTCCCAATTGCGAAGCGGCCGCAGCTGCATCCGTATAAGCAGGAAGTCCTGAAGTATGAGTGAGGAGATGCCAGAGAAGAGCCTGCTCAGAGCTTTTCCCTTTTTCATCGACATAAGCCGTAAATTCAGGGACAAAATCTTTCACTTTATCGATAAGGCGCAGCTTTCCTTCTTCGACAAGAATCATCACTGCCGTAGCCGTGGCAATCGGCTTGGTCATAGAAGCGAGGTCGAAGATGCTCTCCACTTCCATCTTCTTCTGTTCAGGAACAAGCTGTGAAGAGCCGAAAGCCTTTCTGAGCACGATTTCCCCTTTTCTTGCGACAAGAAGAACAGCTCCGGGAAATTGTTTCTCGGAAATGGCTTTTTGGATGAGCTCCCGGCAGCGATTCAAGGAAGCTCCGGACATCCCCACCTTCTCGGGTTTGGCCAGCGGGAGTCGAAAGCTCTTCTTTTCTGAACGACAGGAAGAAAAATCAGCAAAGAAGATGCATATTAAGCACAAGAATACCATTAAATATTTGAATTTATTCTTCATTTTTGTCTTATCTCCATTTTGATCTGCAATGCAGAATCATATCTGATTTTCTTGATAAAATTTATCTAATATCCGGCAAAAGCTTATAGCACAGGAACAGGTCGAAGTCAAAGAGAGGAATGAGGAAGCAGGGCGATTCGTGAATATGAAATGCTAGAGTCAAAAGTGCTATAATCTAACGAACATAATTCACGAGTCATAATCCATGAGCAATGAAGATTTAAAGTTAAGCGATAAGATTCGCCAGAAGCTTATCGGGAAGCCGCGCAGCATCAAGGACCCATCTCTTTTCCATAAGCTGGCCCTCATCCCCATCCTGGCCTGGATTGGCCTTGGAGCCGACGGCCTATCGTCTGCATCCTACGGTCCTGAAGAAGCCTTCAAAGCCCTGGGCAGTCACACCTACCTTTCGCTCTTTCTTGCCCTGGCGACAGCGATAACGGTCTTCATCATCGCCTACGCCTATTCGCGCATCATCGAGTATTTTCCTTCAGGCGGAGGAGGCTATATTGTTGCCACTCATACCCTTGGCGAGAGAGCAGGAGTTGTTTCAGGGTGCGCACTTCTCGTTGATTACATGCTGACTATTACTGTCTCCATTGTCTCCTGCGGCGATGCAATCTTCAGCTTCCTTCCGCCCGAGTTTCAAAAATTCAAGATTGGTTTCGAAGTCCTGGCCATTGCAACTCTGGTCATTCTCAACCTGCGCGGAGTCAAGGAGTCAGTAACCATCCTTGCGCCTATTTTCATCACTTTTGTCATCACCCACGTCCTGCTCATCGGCTACGGAATCTTGAAGCACATCCCTTCCATCGTTCCCGTGGCTAAGAGCATCCACTCTGGCTTTCAATCCGGGCTGTCAACGCTGGGCTTTGGCGGTTTGCTCCTTCTCTTTCTGCGCGCCTTCTCCCTCGGAGGTGGGACCTACACCGGCATCGAGGCCGTCTCCAACGGACTTCCGATACTGCGCGAGCCGAGAGTCAAGAGCGGCAAGAGGACGATGGTCTACCTCGCCACGTCGCTTGCCGTGACCGCTGGAGGCATCCTGGTCTGCTACCTTCTTCTGGGAGTCAAGCCGGCCGGGGGTCGAACCCTCAATGCTGTTCTTGCCGGCGAAGTATTTGGAAAATGGAGTTTTGGACCTGTGATTGCTTTCGTCACCATCTTCTCCGAAGGCGCCCTGCTCTTGGTCGCTGCTCAGGCTGGCTTTGTCGACGGACCGCGCGTTATGGCCAATATGGCTACGGATTACTGGCTTCCCCGCCGCTTTGCCTCTCTTTCCAGCCGCTTCACAATCCAGAACGGAGTTCTGCTCATGGGAGGCGCAGCCTTGCTGCTCCTCTTTTATTCCCGCGGCTCTCTCTCCATCCTTGTGGTGATGTACTCGATAAACGTCTTCCTGACATTTACTCTCTCTGAACTTGGCATGTCCCGCTTTTTCATCAAAAACAGGCACCGAGAAAAGGAATGGAAAAGGCACCTTCCTGTTCATCTCACCGGGCTGACTTTATGCCTGACCATTCTCATTGTCACTTCCTATGAGAAATTCCTGGTTGGAGGATGGCTGACTCTGCTCATCACCGTGCTGGTGATTGGGCTCTGTTATCTCATCCGGGGGCACTATGCAAGAGTGAGGCGTGGAGTCAGAGAGCTGGATGATATGCTCGTGGCACTGCCTCATAAGGGTCCGGTCAACACCGACCCTCTTGATCCCGAGAAGATGACGGCTCTCCAGCTTGTGAACGGCTATAACGGATTCGGAGTTCACACCTTTCTCTCCATCATCCGCAGCTTTCCTGGCCTTTACAAGAATTTTATTTTCATTTCTGTCGCTGAAGTCGATGCCGGCTCCTTCAAGGGTGCGGAAGCAGTGGAAGCTTTGAAAAGGTCGACGGAAGAGGCTCTAAAAAAATATGTGAAGCTCTGCCGCAAGCTTGGATTTGCGGCTGATTATTCTTATGAGCTGGGAACAGATGTTGTCCAGGTTGCCAGCCAGCTGTGTAGTTCTCTGGCAAGAAAATATCCGAAGTCCACGGTCTTTGCCGGCCAGGCTGTTTTTCCTCAGACAGGTGTCATTCACAGGCTTCTCCATAATGAAACCGCATTCGCCATTCAGCAGGAGTTGCGCTGGAAAGGAATGACAACCGTCATCCTTCCCATCAGGATTTATTTATAAAAAAGGAAAAAAAGGGGACAGTTCCCTTTTTTTTACTTATTTATTTTACAACAAGGCCGGTGAAGGGAAAGACAAAGGCTTGGAGGAGGACAAAAATTCCCATGAGTCCGGCAAGAGTCAGGCTGTGGAAGAATACATAGCGCAGGATGTCTCCTTCATGTCCGTACCACTTGGTAGCCGTGCTGGCCACGACAATGCTCTGGGCGTCAATCATCTTGCCCATGACTCCGCCAGAGCTATTGGCAGCTGCCATGAGCACCGGGCTGACGCCGATTTGCCCTGCCGAAATCTTCTGCAGGCTGCCGAAGAGCACATTAGAAGAAGTGTCTGAACCGGTGAGCGCCACTCCCAGCCAGCCGAGCAGCGTTCCGAATAAAGGGTATAAAATTCCTGTCCTGGCAAAAGCCAAGCCCATGGTTGCATCCAGACCTGAATAGCGGGTGGTGAATCCCAGGGCGAGCATAGCAGCCACGGTCAAGAGCGAGAACCGGACCTGCTTGAGTGTCTTCCACCAGGCTTTGGCTGCCTTCTTCGGATTAAGCCCCATGATAAGGGCAGAGAGAATGGCGGAAATGAAAATGCCTGTCCCAGTGAAGGAAAGCCAGTTAAAAGTGTAGACCGCGGCTTCGGCTGTTGGCGCGGGCACAACAGGCGGCATGCGGTTGATAAGCTTGTCAACTCCAGGAACAGGAATGCTGAAGACTGAAATTCTATCAAGGAAGGATTTGACCTGGGGAATTCCCCAGATGAAGACAATCAAGCTGAGAATCAGCCAAGGCATCCAGGCTTTAAAGATTTCGCTGCGGCTGTAGTTAGGTGAAGAACCAGCTCTCGCCTTAATCTCTTCTTCCTTGAACGCCCAAATTCTCTTGGGATGCCATAAGAGAAGGAAGACGATAAGGGCAGAGATAGAGATAACAGAAGAGACAACGTCCACGACCCATGGTCCGTGGAAGTTAGAGATCAGAAACTGAGGGATGGCGAAGAATGCTCCTGCAACCAGTAGCGCGGGCCAGATTTCAAGCATTCCTTTGAAACCTGCAAAGGCCCAGACAAGCCAGAAGGGAATGAGAATCGAAAAGAAGGGCAGTTGGCGGCCAACCATGGCGCTCAGCTTTTGGATCTCAATGCCCGTGACGGCGGACAAGGCGATAATCGGAGTGCCCAGTGCGCCAAAAGCCACAGGCGAGGTGTTGGCGATGAGCGAGAGGCCGGAGGCGGAGAGAGGGCTAAAGCCGAGCCCGATCAAAATTGCGGCTGTCACCGCAACCGGTGTGCCGAATCCTGCCGCACCTTCAAAGAAGGCTCCGAAGCAAAAAGCAATCAGGAGGAGCTGCAGGCGCCGGTCCTGAGTGATGCGGGTCAGGCTTTCCTGCAGGATTTTGAAATAGCCCTTTTCTTTGGAAAGCGTGTAGAGGAAGATCACATTGAGGATGATCCAGCCGATAGGGAAGAGGCCGTAGGATGCTCCGCATAAAGAGACTGCAAGGGCTTTTCCCGCAGGCATGCCGAAGACAAGGATGGCGATGACCAACGCTGCTGCCAGGCCGAGCATGGCTGACCAGTGAGCCTTGAGGCGGAGAAATGCAAGCGTGCCCAGCAGGATAAAGATGGGAAGAGAAGCGAGGATTGTCGAGAGTATCCAGTTGCCCAGGGGGTCATAGACTTGATTCCAGGGCATAAGAGTTTTTATTTTACCGGAGTCGCTCCTGTTCGCTCTTTATCGATAATGCTCTGCAGGTTAATTTCCTCGACCTTTCCGAAATTTTCAAGAGGCTTTTCGAACCTCTTCTTATCTCCGACAACGACAATCATCATCCTTCCCGTATCCATGTATCTTTTAGCGACATTCAGCACATCATCTTTAGTCACCTTTTTGATGTTGTCGATATATTTCTCCAGATAGTCTTCAGGATAACCCAGGAGGCTTAAGTAGATTTTCTGGGAGAGGATAGCAGCTTTTGATTCGAAATTGAAGACGAAGCTATTGATCATGTAGTTTTTCGCCTCTTCCATCTCTTCATCTTTTATCAAATCAGCCTGCATGCTTTTGACGATATCCTCGATTAAGGAAATTGATTCCCCAATCGACTCTGCCCTTAAGGTTGAGCCGATGGCAAATTGTCCCCTGTCTCTTCCCTCATAGACTCCGCCGTAAATTCCGTAGGTCAGGCCTCGGTTTGAGCGCAGCTCTCGCATCAACCTCGAGCCAAACCCGCCCCCTCCGAGCACATAGTTCATGACTTCGAGCTTAAACTCGTCAGGATTGTTGCGCCGAACTCCAAGATGGCCGAGAAAGATATTGGCCTGGGGCGTATCCTTGGAAACATAATAGACTAACCTTTTTACTTCATCCTTGACTGCAGGGACTGGAGGGAATTCAATTTTTTTCGGATTCCAGTCTTTAAAAACTGTATTCAACAAATTCTTTACTTCAGAGCTTGAAATATCGCCGGTGATTCCGATGATCAGGTTATTAGGGGCAAGATATTTTTTATGGAAGGCAACTAGGTCTTCGCGGGTGATCTTATCCAGAGAACTGAAAGATGTGCGTCTGGCATAGGGGCTTTCAGCGCCGTAGAGCTTTTCATTGAAGATGAGGTTGGCGACCGACATGGGCATGTCCCATCTTCTTCTGATGCTTTCCTTCAACTGATTTTTGGCCAGGTCAATCTTATCTTGGCTGAAAACTGGGGAAGTGACGATGTCGGCATAGATCTCCAGGACCCTGCTTAAGTCTTTTTTCAAGCAGGAAAGGCTGGCCGTCCCGAATTCGGAGCCAAGGCCCGTCTCAATCCTGGCTGCCAGGAATTCGAGTTCTTCATCGATCTGGTCGCCCGTCATTTTTGAGGTTCCGCCTGTTCTCATCACTGTTCCGGTTAGGCTGGCAAGGCCGGTTTTATCTGGCGCCTCATAAAGTGAGCCTGATTTGAAATATCCGCTCATGCTGACCAGCGGCAGCTCCTTGTCCTCTAAGTAATAAACGAGAATGCCTTTTCCAACATTAAATTTTTGTATCGAAGGCGGCGTGAATTTGATCGGCTCAGGCTTCTTCAGCTCTGAGGGATGCCTTTGGGCATAGACCGCGATTACAGAAGCGCAAAGAATTGCCGAAATTAAGAGACTTGAAAAAATTTTAAATTTATTTTTCGCCATTTTTGCACTCCTATTTCTTGATGTCTTTTTGTTTTTTTAGGAGGAAAGCCACTGTTCTGTTCTGGTCGGTGAAATATTCTTTGGCAGCTTCGATGATATCCTCGGGCTTGACCTTAATAATCTCATCCTTATATCTCATCATGTTCTTCCAGTCTCCGTAGAAAAGCTGCTCTCTCATCAGTCGAAACGCCATGCCAAAATTTGAGCTGAGGCTCCGAATGTAGGAAGCCTCAATCTGGTTTTTAATCTTCTCCAGCTCTTTGGCCTCGACCGGCTCAACCTTGAGCTTTTCAAGGTGTTCGTAGATGGCTTTCTCCAATTCTTCATTGGTATGAGGAAACCTGGGTGTGGCTGAGATTATGAAAAGATTGTCGTATCTCACACCTGGGCCAGAGTAAGCCGAGATGCTCACCGCCAGTTGCTTTGCTTTCACAAGGTCCTTGTACAGTCGAGAGCTTCTGCCGGATGTCAGGATCGAGGCCACAACATCCATGACATAGGCATGTTTATGAGGGAAAGTCGGCTTGTGAAAGCCGATCAAAATCTGTGGCTCTGCGTCGAACTCAATCTTGACGCGTCTTTCGCCGAGCTGCTTGGGCTCTGTCGTCCTGAGAATGGGCGGCTCGGGGCCCGGCGGGAAATCAGCGAAGTATTTCTCGATGAGCGGGATGGCTTTCTCTGGATAGATGTCTCCGGCTATACCCACCACACAGTTGTTTGGAGTGTAGTATTTGCTTTTGAATGCCGCTGCTTCTTCCAGAGTTACAGAGTTGATATCTGATGCCCAGCCGACAACCGGGTGTCCGTAGGGATGAGCAATAAAGGCGGCAGCCGTGAAAACTTCAGAGAGCTGTCTCATTGGTACGGCTTCGGTTGTCTGTTTTCTTTCCTCCTGGACCACACCTCTTTCGGTATAAAATTCCCTCAGGACTGCATTCTTCATTCTTTCCGATTCCATCAAGCAGAAGAGCTCAAACTGGTTGGAGGGAAGGCTGATGAGGTAAGATGTGACATCTGTGCCTGTCCCGGCATTCAAGCCGACTCCTCCTGCGTTGGAATAGATTTTGTCAATTTCATCCTTGACGATATATTTCTTCTGCTCTTTTTCAAGCTCTGCCATCTCTTTTTTCATCTTTTCTATCTTCTCCTTGTTAGCCAAATCTCCTTTGACGAGCTCTTTTGAGATTTCGGCTCCGAGCTTATCAACCTTTTCCATAACGACCTTCTCCTTCTCGTAATCGCTTGTTCCGATTCGAGGGGTTCCCTTGAAAGCCATGTGTTCGAAAAGATGTGCTAAGCCTGTGATTCCAGGAACTTCATCGACGCTTCCGACTTTGAAGCCATAAACGGCGCTGAAGACAGGAACTTCATGCCTTTCCATGAAGATAAACGTCAATCCGTTGCCGAGCTTGTGAATTTTTACCTTGGATTCGATGTCCTGGGAAAAGAGAAGACTGACAGAGAAAAAGAGAAGGAACAGGAAGAAAGAATAAACGCCGAGTTTTTTGGACATTCTGATTGATTTTTTCATCTCACTCTCCTTTCCTTGATTTTTGCTCTTTATTTTTAATCTATGCAAGTTATTATATCAAGATTCCTTTTGGCTCTCCTGGATTGTTCATTGAACGGGAAAATAAGTTTAAAGAGGCCGCAAAACTTTTTTTTATGATTTTTTTCATTATTTTGACTGACGTCTAAAATATATATCCGAAGAAAAATGAATGTCAAGAAAAAAGGAAATTGCATCTTTTTTCCATGATGAAAACCTTTATTAAGGATCAGGCTGGGTGTCTTGAAAACACGCCGCTTTTGACCCAGCGATTACTCGGAGGGGGAACAGCTTCGCTTTCCCCCTTCCGACGGTCGCCTCGATTCCATCAAGGCTCCCTGCCTCCCCTTCTCGGGCTTGCGCCCTGCGACCGAGGGGACATACCCCCTCGGCTCCCCCAACTGATTTGTGGCAAGCCACAAATCAGCAAAGCCGGCTCGGTTTCAGGCTTCGCTCTCCTCTCCCTTCGGTCGAGGAACCATGCCCGCTCAGCCTTCAAACGGTTTTCTCAACACCCAGCCTGATCCTCTTGATATCAACGAATGCTTCTAAAAAGGAAACATAAGGGATAATTCGATGATAATCAAATGCTTGTCTCAATTTATTCGAGGCAAAAGCGACTAAACTATCGCTCATCGATAAATAAAGGATAAACCAATAAAATGGCAGATGAAAGAAGAAAGTTTTTAAGATTTGATTGTTCAATCCCTTCTGAAGTCCTCAAGTTGAATGGAAATCATAATTTGGTTGAAAGCGCCAAGGTTATCAATTTTTCCAGCGATGGTTTGAGACTGAGAGTCAGTTTTGAGACTCCCAAATTGGGCTCTTCTTCAGAATTGAAACTCTATCTCCCAGAAAAACAATTAGTCGCCTTTTTATCCGGAGAGGTTGTCTGGTGCAAGTTCACAAATAACAAGCTGGAAGTCGGCTTGAAAATAAAGGATATGAAAAGAGAGGCAAGGGGAGAAGTTCTCAATTGGGTCTTCCCTAAATGGCTTGAAAGAGAGAAAAAGAGGCAAGAAGACCTCTACGGTGATATTTTTATCAAGTCATAGCTTTTAATCCCGCCTTCACGATATCAGCTCATCATTCTCGCCCAAGCTCATTGCCAACATTCAAAAATGATTATTGTTGAATTTTTCTCACGGCTTGAATCGACAGCTTGTCTTTTAAGGGAAGATTCTTATCCGGAGCTTTAGCAGGCGAGGAATAGGCTTTTTCAACAGCCGACCACAGCTTTTTCCCGGAAATGAGACTCGCGGCAAAGATGACAATCCCCTCAGACTGAGCTTTTCTAACGGAATCGATTGTCCTTATAAGCTTCTCTTCAGGAAAGAAGCCGGAGGGTGGATCGGAAAGAACTTTGTTGATCTCGGTCACAAAGCTATCCTTCTGGATTTTCCCCTTGAGAAAAGAGGAAAAAGCGTCATCGAGATTTTTGGCTCTCTGCGCAGAAAAATTTCTGAGATAAGCGATGTTTTTTTCCATCAATTGTTTCAATTCTTCCTTCTGTGAATCGGCGCCCTGGCCTTTCTTTAAAATTGTCAGAGCCTTTTCCCACGGCTCTCTCTCCTCTTTAAAAATATAATGGGCGTCGATTCCGACGTAGAGATGGCTCTTGCCTTTGCACCATTCGGCTTGAACCTGAACAGTCTCGCCGAGATAATCCAGATAATCATCGAAGCTTCCTTGAAAGTGGCTGCGGTAGTTCATGGGCATGATGATATCTACCCAGGGAGCAAAGTCTGTCCAGCGCTGGCCGATAAACCTGCCGCTCAGCATAGGGTTGATGAAGACAGCAGCCGAGAATTCAATCCCAGGCTTAATTTTGAAAGCCCTCTCCCAGGCTTCGCGCACAAAGTCGGTGATGGCGTCGCAGCGGGCTTCGTAGAAGAAATAATCGAGGTCGCTGCGGTTTATGGATTTTCCGCTCAAGAGGAATTCTGCTTTTTCCTCCCTGCTCATCTGAGGCCAGTTCGGGGGATTGACGGTAAAGTCAGAGTCCCAATTCGCTTCCTCTCTGACCCGCTCTTTTTTCAAGGGAATGCGGTCCTGGGGCCGGTTGAAGTAGTAGAAATGGTTGTATTTGAAGAAATGTTCCAGGCAGTAATCGCAAAAGCAATAGGTATCAGGAGCGACATCTCCGGGGTAGCGGACATAGTCATGATGGATGCCGTCGACATCGTAATCTTGGACGATCTCTTCAATCATCGGCAGCAGCCACTGGTCGGTGTAGCCCGGCCTTCGCGCCGGACACATCCAGACACTGCCATAGACGACATCCGGCGTCACTTTTTCCTCAGAGGTGAGGCCGCCCTGAGGGTTGACCATGGCCCATTCAGGATGGAGCTTGAGAACTGCGGATTCTTTTCCCTCAGGAAAATCGCAGAGCCAGGCATGGACTCTTATCTTGTAGAGGCGGCCGTATTTGGTGATGGCTTGCAGCAGGTCGAAATCTTTGTAGTTGGGGTGGATGGCCTGGGGAAATTTTTTGCTGTGCCAGAAAATATTTCCTGCCGTGTCCTTGACCAGCGGGACCAACAACTCGATGTTCGATTTTTTCAAAATCTTGAAGAATTCTTCCACGTCTTTTTCGCTCTTCCCGAAGTCTCCGGGATGAGCCCAGACGGCTCTCCCTTCGTATTCCTTTGGCTGGGCATTCAACAAAGTAGCAAGAATCAGAGCCACGAAAAGCCATAAAAACTTTTTCATCTTTCCCTCCTAATTATGGGGATACAATACTCAATTCGATAATTTTTGGAGTAGTTCTGAAGGCATCATACTTTATTCTAGCCAAGCTATGCAAATTAAGTACTAATTCAGTATTGTGTCCATCTCATTCAAAGCTTGAAATTTTTATGATGAACCTATAAGATATGTCTATTATTTTTTGTGCTCTTCAAGTTGAGCGGCTTAATGACTGCGACGAAGAAATTATGGAAGCTCAACTTCCCCCTCATCATTCTCCTCGTCTGCTGCAGCACGATAATCATTTTGCATGAAGGCCACTGTCACGATGGCTGGGGGAGTTTATGCACACCTTTGCATCATATGTTCAATATTTCTGCGGGGGGGGATGAAATAAATTTCAATCACGAATTTGGATTATTCCTGTGTTTCACTGCTAATAAAATTGCCCTTCCTGAGTTTGTAAAAAATATCTTTCATCCACCGAATTAAGCTCTTCCCACCTTAAAGAACTCTTCATTTTCGATTCATTTCATTTGATGGAGGCCAAATTGAAGTCCAAAATCTATTTATTGATCTTCGTTTTGCTTCTTTTCGCTTATCTGGCTATAGGAGAGGAAGGCCTTACCCTGGAGCAAGCGCTTGAAATGGCCGCAAGACAGAATCCAGAAATTCTCACGGCAAAGAAGAAACTCGATGTCTCGTCCGGCAAAAGATTGCAGATGGAAGCCGCAGCCCAGCCGGAGATAGTTTTCAACGCTGAAGGTTTATCTGCAGACATTAACGGCAGCGGCGCTGGCGAGAAAGAAATAAGTTTCGGAGTAGAGCAGCGTCTTGAGTTTCCAAAGAAAAGGTCTCTTAGAGGAAAGATTGGCAGCTACGAAGAAGGGATAGCCCGCCTTGAACTGGAAAGAGCAATGATTCGCATAAGAGCCAGAGTCAAGAGGGCCTATTACAAAGCTGTTTTTTCTCGAAAAACCATTGCTGCTCTTGAATCGAGCGCGAAGCAGCTCGAAGAATTTATCGAGATGGCAAGCATAAAATATCAACTTGGGGCTGTTCCCTATCTTGATGTTCTAAGGGCGAGAGTGGAAAAGGCAAGGCTGCAAAATCAGTTGATCGAAGCCAGGAAGGAAGGGAACCTGGATAAATCCTCATTGAACCTTGTTCTTGGAAGAAGGGGAGAGGAGGAATTGGAGTTGTCAACAGATATTTCTTTTCTTCCCTTTAGTCAGAACCTGACCGAGCTTAGAGAGCAGGCCAAGCAGACTAAGCCCTCGCTGTCGATTGCTTCCTTGAGGCTTGAACAGGCCGGCGCCGGATTGAGGCTTTCGAGAATGAGCTACTTTCCTGATTTTTCATTTGGACTTTACTTCCCCAGCCTGAGGAGCGGGGCCTGGGGCGTGGCCTTAGGATTTTCTGTCCCCCTCTACTGGTGGAAGAAACAGAAGGGTGAAATCCTTGAGGCGCAGGCTGTCGAAGAGTTAAACCTCATCTCTTCGGCTTCAACCGAGAGAAGAATCATGGCTGAGATAGAAAATGCCTATTCTGGAGTAAAGGCTGCTGAAGACCAGGTCAAAGTCTTCGAGGAAATGCTGCTGCGGGAAGTCGAAGAGCAGCTTAAGGCTGGCGTCAACAGTTATCAGTATGGGAAGATCGATTCTCTCAATCTCCTCGACCTCTACCGGACCTATACCTTGACAAAACTTGAATATTTGAAATCTCTCTACCTCTATCTTGTTTCCATAGCCGACCTTGAAGCTGCCGGTGAAGAAGGAGAGTGACCAAGGAGGAAAGCATGAAGAAAAAACTTCATTTTGCGTCTTTTTTGCCGCTCATCATATCCATCCCGCTACTGTTCTTTTTGACAGGATGCAGCCAGAAGCAGCATGAAGAGCCAGAAGCCAAAGTCAAAGAAGCGAGCGCTGCTCCAACAATAGTTCTTTCCGCTGAAGCTCAAAAGATTGCCGGGATAAAGATAGAGACAGCGAGATTTAGAAAAGTCCCTTTGAAGATTCGAGCCATAGGAGAAGTCTCCTACAACCAGAGGAAGTTTTCTAACATCAGCTCCCGTGTCTCGGGAAGAATAGAAGAGGTCTTTGCCTTCATTGGCGATAAGGTCAAGAAAGGCCAATCGCTTCTTTCAGTCTACAGCCCGGATTTCCTTTCTTCTCAGGCAGAGTTCATTCAGGCTAAAGAAAGGTTGAACAGAGCAA
>Ga0172365_10002869_pt1 | contig 12820 bp, 10 predicted proteins | sample LakKivSesite48cm_FD_114535 | JGI IMG/M metagenome (GOLD analysis project Ga0172365, IMG submission 114535) | Sediment microbial communities from Lake Kivu, Rwanda - Sediment site 48cm | ecosystem: Environmental > Aquatic > Freshwater > Lake > Sediment | place: Rwanda: Western Province, Lake...
ATTACCAATAATTCATGGATATAATGTTAAAAAATTAATTATGATTTGTCAACAAATTTCCCCCGAACTGAGATATTCCGCTATCGGTTATAGTTCTCCGAGAGCCTCGATGTCAGCGGCGTCTTTTTTTCTGCCGGTCGCCTTTTTATTGGTTATGAAATCCTCCCTTCCGATGACTCGAGCAACTCTTTGAAGTCGTTGTGAATCTCCATAATATTCACGTCTGAGGGCATCGACCGCCGCGAGGCGTTCTTCGGGAGGCCTGCTGAGCCAGTACTCAAGGTTCTGCCTTATTTCCGAAAAGTTATCTAAATCATGTTTCCTAACAGTCTTACGCATCACGGCATCTACTTCTCTAATTGATCTGCGTCGAGCCGGTCTTTGTCTCGGCCAGTTGCGCGTTTATTTTTTATCAAATCCCCAAGAGACAATATCGGGATAGACAGGCCTTCCATTTCGACATTTTGCCGCTGCTGATAAGCGTCATTGAATTCGACGCCGCTTATTGTGGTGATGATATCGATCCGTCGCGGTGCGACGCCGATTTGGAAAACGACGCCGGGCGTAGCAAATGTTGTTTTGTCGATCTCATGAAGCGGGGCGCCGAACGCCTCCATGGCATGATAAACCCTCGCAGAGTTCTCCGCCGAAGGCTCAACCCAGATATCGATGTCACCCGTTGCGCGAGGATATCCATGGGCCCCCATCGCATAGGCGCCGATCAGCATGAACTTAACGCCGTTGTCTAACAAGACTTGCAACATGTCTTTGTAGTCGCTGTTGAGCACAGTCCTGCCCTCTCAAAGACCACAGTTCGGCGGTCATCTCCCAAATCATACCGAGGCGCTCCGCTGGCGAGGCATCCACGAAGTCATCATCCTGGTCGCTTAATTTCCTTAGTCTGGTCCGGTCTTTCTGGAGTCTAATCATACTTATATTATACCATAAGCAAGCATCTTGTGCTAATCAAACCACTCATCTTCTGTATCGAAAGGCGGTATACAGACGTTTACGATTTTCATCTTGCCGACGGCCCGGTGGCGGCAGCCGGGCTTAATGAAGACGGCGGTAAAAGGTTCGACCGGTATTTTCTTGCCGTCCAGCTCCATTTGGCCGGCCCCTTCGAGGACGAAGTAGATTTCGGTCAGCTTTTTATGGTAATGCACCTGCGAGTCGGCCCGGATATCAACGATGTGCATCGTTGCAGTGGAATTGTCCGGCACGGCAAACGCCCTTTTTGCAAAGCCGCACGGACACGTAACGGCGTCAATCTCGTCAAAATGTGCAATCATATAGTTTGCCATACGTTATCCTTCCAGAATTCCGGTCAGGCTGTCGGCGTACTTAAAACTGTTGAATTATCCATCGAATCGTTGTATATTCTGCCGGACGTGTGTGATTTTATCAAGACCCGTGTGAGGATAAATATAATGAGTGATTTATTCGACCTGAAAGACAAGACAATCGTAATTACCGGGGGCGGCGGCGTTCTCTGCGGGACGATGGCTGTGGCGCTGGGCCAAGCGGGGGCGAAAATCGCCGTGCTGGATTTATTAGAAGTCGCCGCGGCGGAAGTGGCCGATGAGATTAAAACAGCCGGCGGACAGGCCATCGCCGTAAAGTGCAACGTGCTGGATAAAGTGAGCCTTCAAACCGCCTGCAAGAAAATCAACGCCGAACTCGGCAAAATCGACGTCCTGATTAACGGGGCCGGCGGAAATAAAAAAGAAGCCACAACGTCGTCAGACCTGTCCTTTTTCGACCTGCCCAGCGACGCCATCCGACTCGTTTTCGACCTTAATTTCCTCGGCACGCTGCTGCCGACCCAGGTTTTCGGTAAAGAAATGGCCGAACGCGGCGCCGGCGTCATATTAAACGTCTCCAGCATGAATGCCTTCCGGCCCTTGACCAAGATCGCGGCCTACTCAGCGGCCAAGGCGGCGGTCAGCAACTTCACACAGTGGCTGGCCGTGCACGTCTGTCAGAACTATTCCAAAGACATTCGCGTTAACGCTATAGCGCCGGGGTTCTTCCTGACAGAACAAAACCGGTTCCTGCTGACCGATGAGAAGACCGGCGAGCTGACCGCCCGCGGCAAAACAATTATCGAGCATACGCCGATGGGCAGATTCGGCCGGCCGGAAGAGCTGATTGGAACCGTAATGTGGCTATTGAGCGACGCGGCAAAATTTGTCACCGGCATAGTTGTCCCCGTCGACGGCGGTTTCTCGGCCTTCAGCGGAGTCTAAACAAAAAGTAAAAATCGGAACGTTAAATGGTAAAGACTAAGGCGACAGAACGTGAATTTGGTGGACAAGTGGTTCACTGGATAATGGAGCGATTAAAGGAGGGAGGACTGCCGTTTGAGAATGCGACGAATGACTCAAGTCTATACGGATTAGAAAAAGTGCAGTTCCCTGACGTACTGGTAACGCTGGATATCGAATGCCAAAGCCCGTTTTGCGGATGGGAACTGAAAACTCCGAAGACGGATGCGCGGGATAAGAACCTTCTGATAGACGGTGTGAAAAAGGCCCAAATTCTTGAGGCCAAGTACTTCGTTACCTGGAATATGCAGACGGCAATTATATGGAGGACGCCGGAGAAAACACGAGCAACAGTAACCGAGTCGGACAATGTTCGCCAATTCGGGCCTGATCCACGTATAACGGATGTTAACGACGTAAGGGACAAAGTAAAGGCCGAATTGTTGCAGGATATGTGCAACCGCTTGTTGGTTGACTTGGGCAGGTTGTATGAAGATGAGAAGATAAACCTGCCTGTGGCGGACAGGACGATTTTTGTCGGCCTGGTCGCAAATGCTTCCATGAAAGTGGCGGGAACTTTAACTGGTGATATTGGTAAAGCCAGAAGAGACAGGAGTTTCGACAGGAGGCTGGAGGCGTGGGCAAAAAAACAGGGCGTTAACAAGTATGACCAGGATTACCGGCAGACCCTCGCCCAACAGATCGCATACAAAATAATTGCCAAGATACTCTTTTACATTACGCTGCGAAGGCAGAATCTGCACCTGCCGAAAATGGAGCTGCGAGCAGATAACTATAAAACTGCAATGACGAAAATGCGGCAGCTATTCCAGTTGGGGCTTGAGGTGGATTATCAGGCGGTATTCGAGACGGACATTACAGACGAGATAGAGCTGGGGCAGGCAACGGCAAAGACGATTATCGAGCTTGTGGAAAACCTCGCCCACTGGAGTTTTGAGCTGATGCCGCTCGATGTGATAGGAGCCGTTTTCGAGAAGCTCGTCCCAGAGGATGCCCGTCACAGTCTCGGGCAGTATTTCACGCCGGACAACCTTGTAGATTTGATAGTGGCGTTCTGTGTGCGGGACGGCGACAACTATGTGATGGACCCGACCTGCGGGACGGGGACGTTTCTGATTCGCAGCTATGACCGATTGCGACACCTGGGCATCAGAAGGAAGCCACACCATCAATTGCTCAATCAGGTCTGGGGATTCGACATTGCGGGGTTCCCTGCGGAGCTTGCGACTATAAATCTCTACAGGCAGGACTTGAACGACTACCTGAATTTTCCGAGGGTGTTATCAAAAGATTTCTTTGATGTCATGCCGGGCCGGGAATTCGAATTTCCACCGCCGAAGAAAATAGCCAGAACAGCAGACAAAGCGAAGATTGTAATTCCGAAATTTGATGCACTGGTGGGAAATTTCCCATTCATCAGACAAGAACTAATTGAAAAGACCAATAAGGGATACAAGAAAAAGCTGGAGAAGGTTTTATTTGAGAACTGGAGCAAAGACTATTCGGCGCTCTTCAATAATAACGCCGGCAACAACAGGATAAAAACGGAACATAAACTGCGATTATCAGGGCAGGCGGATATTTACGCGTATTTATTCTTTCATACGGCAGCGCACTCAAAGCTCGTCGGGCGGATGGGATTTGTAACAAGCAATTCGTGGCTTGATGTGGCATACGGATATGAATTGCAGAGATTCTTCCTCTCGAAATTCAAGGTTGTTGCAATTTGTGAAAGCAGGTGCGAGCCGTGGTTTGAGCAGTCAGCGGTTAATACAGTTTTTACTATATTAGAGCGGTGCGACGACAAAAAGGAGAGGGAGAATAATTTTGTTCGGTTTATGAAGCTGAAAAAGCCGTTGAAGGAGCTATTTCCACAGAATCCGTTGACGGATACACAGGCGCGGTGGAATGCGCTGGATGCGTTTGTAGAGCGGTTGGAAGAATTGCCTGACAAGTGGAAGGCTGGAATGAATAATGGCTTTAAAAAATTCGAGGCGGTCAAGGGTGAACACGTTAGCCAGCCCGAGATTATCTCATACGAAGATAAGTGTGCTCGCGTAAGAATGATTCAGCAGAGAGATTTGGTGGATGAGGTGGAAAAAGCAGGGCAGACGGTAAAGTGGGGACAATATCTGCGCGGGCCAGATATTTACTTTGAAATTCTGGAAAAGTGCGCTGATAAATTTATGCCGCTAGCCAAAGTGGCGGATATACGCAGAGGCATCACTACCGGCATAAATGAGTTTTTCTATTTGACAGAGGATAAGATAAAGCACTGGGGGATAGAGAAGGAATTCTTGAAGCCGGTTATCAAGTCGCCGAAAGAGTGTGATGGGATAACGCTAAGAAAAAAAGACCTGAAGTGGTTTGCATTCCTTTGTCATAAGGATAAAGCGGAACTAAGAGGTACAAATGCACTTACATACATAAAGTGGGGCGAGGGACAGAAAACCAGCGATGGAAAGTCCTGGCCGCAGGTGGAGAGTGTAAAAGCTAGGAGAAACTGGTATGAATTGCCCAAGAGAGCACCGGGGCTATTGCTTTTGCCAATGGTTACCGGGGAGAGCTTGCGATCCATTGTGAATGCGTGCAGAGCGCAAGTTGACCATAACCTGTTTGAAGTCATTTCTGATGACGTGAATATTCTTGATGCTCTCGGGATATATCTTAACTGCGGTATAGTATTCCTTCAAAGAGAACTAACTGGCCGGGTGAATCTTGGAGATGGGGCTCTGAAGGTCGAGGGGATAGATTGGGAAAAGATTCTTGTTCCTCAGAAAAAGCTTTTGATCAACGTGAGAAAACTTGTGGGTAAAGCGTTTGAAGAGATGAACCGACGGTCTATAAAGGACATTGCGCCGGAGGTGAGAAGGAAAGACCGAATAGAATTTGAAAAAAGAGTTCTCGGCTCGTTAGGCTTGCCGGAGGAATCAGCTAGTCAAATTTTAGAGGCGGTTGTAGATCTTGTGGCTGAACGACATTTGTTACCGAAATTAAGGATCTCAAAGAAAAAGAAACGCGTTGAGCAGGACGTTGAGAAGCTAAGAGAGGAGATTGCCAACGAAGTCTTGCCGAACGGCGTTATTAAGTTCCCGGATGGTTTTGTCAAGGTGTTGGGCAGGACAAAATGCAAAGAGATAGGTGTTCCGACGGGACCATTGAAACTCGGAGGGGCATTTTTCGACACGCAGGAAGTCTGCGATGAAGAAGGAAAGCACCTTTTGGATGTAGGAAGCGAAGCTCAGGGCAAGTTCATAGTATATGCGAAAAAGAAAGATGAGCTTGTTATGAAGGTTCCGGAAAGTATTCTAACAATTAGAAAAGCAGTACACGACTACGAAGCATACGTTAGAGATCTTAGAGATAAGCTCTACACGGCGTTTATGGACAAGTGTGGCGACCACTCCTTGTCGAAGAATCTGACGAGTCAGGTTCTGGAGGAGTATGGATTGCCCGAGGTAGGATGAATCAATTGAAGATTTTGGACTTTTTGCAGCAGAATAGAATGTCTGGTGCTGATCCGGCAAAACCGCTGAAACAGACCATGCCGAATCGCAAATTCTTCGCCGGCGTATATTCAGATAGCTGCGCTCGCCAGCAACTCCGAAAAGAAACGGATGGCTGAATTTCATTCCTGCCCGACGAAAAGGTCCAGTGGAATTTCTAGGCAATCCGTCCGAATTTGTAAAAAATGAACGACCCCTGATGAAAATAAGTATAACAATTAGGTAGACAAACTTTTAGAATACTTATTCAGAATATGGATGACTACCCTATGGTGATTGAAAGACAAAATAAAGACGCTTACGTCGAGATCAGGCAGGTACGAGAAGCGGTTGGCGAGTTCTTCGCCCGAAACAGCTTCGCCGGCAAACGAATCCTGATAATAATCCCGGACAATACCCGGTCGGGGCCGATAGGCGACGTTTTCAAAATCATCTATGAGTTCCTGGGGCCAAAGGCAAAGGCTGTCGATTGCCTGGTTGCGCTTGGGACCCATCAGCCGATGAGCGAAAAGCAGATTTGCGCCAGGCTTAACATGACGCTGGATGAGCGTAAAAATAAATACGCGTCGGTTAAATTTTTCAACCACGAATGGGAAAAGCCGCAGACGTTCACTTCCATCGGCAAAATCCCCGCCGACGAAATCGAGCAAATCAGCAACGGTTTGTTCGCTGAAGAAGTTGACGTGGCAATCAACAAGCTGCTATTCGAGTACGATGAATTTTTCATCTTGGGCCCCGTGTTTCCGCACGAGGTCGTGGGTTTCTCCGGCGGGCACAAGTACATCTTCCCCGGCATAGCCGGCGACGATATCATCCACTTTTTCCACTGGCTGGGCGCCGTGATAACAAATCCTCTGATAAACGGCAACAAATGGACGCCGACGCGAAAGGTCGTAGAAAAAGCAGCCTCATTCGTCAAGATTCCGCACAAGCTTTTCGCCATTGTGGCGCTGGACAATGAGTTAAAGGGAATTTTTATCGGGGACACAGTCCAGGCGTGGGAAAAGGCGGCGGACCTGTCCGAGCAGGTGCATATCATATATAAAGACAAGCCGTACAATACGATTCTCGGCATTGCTCCGGAAATGTACGACGATATCTGGACCGCCGGCAAGGTGATGTACAAGCTCGAGCCGATACTCGCCGACGGCGGAACGTTGATTATTTACGCCCCACATATTATTGAGATTTCCTACACCCACGGCAAATGGCTCGACAAAATCGGCTATCATACCCGCGACTATTTCCTCAAGCGGATGGAGCGGTTCGCCGGGATTCCCAGAGGAATCATCGCCCACTCAACCCATGTCAAGGGCATCGGCACCTACATCGACGGCGTAGAAAAACCGCGGGCCAACGTCGTGCTCGCCACCGGCATCGGCAAGCGAAGATGTCAAAAAGTAAACCTTGACTACATGAATCCGAATGATATTAATATAGCCGATTACGAGAATAAAGAAGACAAAGGAATCCTTGTCGTCCGACACGCAGGCGAAGTCCTGCACAGATTATCAAGTGGATATATTCCGACGATTCCGAAAGAATAATTGGCAAGACTAAAATGATATACCACGGAATAGACATTTCGGAAAGACGTCTCACTGAGCTTTGCCGAAAGTGGAAAGTTAAAGAACTCTCGCTTTTTGGCTCGATTTTACGAGATGATTTCGGCCCGGACAGCGACATTGACGTCCTCGCCGTTTTCCAGCCTGATGCCCCCTGGAGCATGTGGGATTTGATGGTTATGAAAGCCGAACTTGAAGCCCTTTTCGGTCGTTCCGTGGACCTGGTTGAGAAAGAGGCGCTGCGTAATCCCTGGCGCAAACGCCAGATTCTGAGCACTTACGAGGTGGTCTATGCAGCCTAACTCAGAAGATATGGCTCGTCTCTGGGACATGCTTGATGCAGCTCGAGCAGCAAGGCAGTTTACTGATAAAATACAATTCGACGACTTCCTTACAGATCGGATGATTCGCAATGCCGTCGAGCGAAACCTGGAGATAATCGGGGAGGCAGCAAGATGTGTTTCTTGCACTTTTCGTGATAGTCTCCCGGATATTCCCTGGAAAGCCATGATCGCTCTGAGAAATGTGCTCACTCACGAATATGGCGAAATACGCCATGAACGCATTTGGCTCATATGTAAAGAACAGCTTGCCGTATTAATCCGGCAACTGGAAGATGCCGGAGTTAAAGATCCATCACAAACAGAGTGAAAATATTTGGATAATTCGCACGCTATGAAGAAAACTGCTACAGTAAGCGGCAAAAAAATTCCTATAAAAATTGAACTGAATAAAACATAAAACCCGTGAAAAATTACGAAACGGATTACAAAAGGAGCAAAAGAAAATGACGAAAGCTGATATCGGCCTTATTGGCCTGGCGGTAATGGGGGAAAACCTGATTCTGAACATGGAAAGCAAGGGCTTTACAGTAGCCTGCTTTAATCGAACCGTATCGAAGGTGGACGACTTTATCAACGGCCGGGCAAAGGGCAAGAACATCATCGGCTGTCACACGATAGAGGAGTTTATCGAGAACCTCAAGACACCCCGTAAAGTAATGCTCATGGTCAAGGCCGGCGATGCGGTAGACGCCTTCATCGAGACATTGCTGCCCCATCTTGAGGACGGCGACATCATCATCGACGGCGGCAACTCGCACTTCCCCGACACGATGCGGCGCACCGCATACGTCGAGAGCAAGGGCAAGCTCTACATCGGCACCGGCGTCTCGGGCGGCGAAGAAGGCGCTCTGCGAGGACCATCAATCATGCCGGGCGGCTCACCGGCGGCGTGGCAGCACGTCAAGCCCATCTTCCAGAAAATAGCCGCAAAGACCAAAGATGGCGAGCCTTGCTGCGACTGGGTCGGCGAAAACGGAGCCGGACACTTCGTTAAAATGGTCCACAACGGCATCGAGTACGGCGATATGCAGATGATTTGCGAGACCTACCAGATGATGAAAGAAGGCCTCGGCATGACCAACCGGGAAATGCACGACTGCTTTGCTGAATGGAACAAGGGCGAGCTGGACTCCTACCTGATAGAAATCACACGTGATATACTCGGCTACAAGGACGACGACGGCAACGAGGTCATCGACCTTATCCTCGACACGGCCGGCCAGAAGGGAACCGGCAAATGGACCGCCATCGAGGCCCTGAACCAGGGTCAGCCGCTGACACTTATCGGAGAGGCCGTCTTTGCACGCTGTTTGTCGGCGCTGAAAGAAGAGCGCATAAAAGCAGCTAAAGCTCTCAAAGGCCCCAGAGCCACGTTCAGAGGAGACAAAAAGAAATTCTTAGACGACCTGCGCCAGGCCCTTTACGCATCTAAAATCGTCAGCTACGCACAGGGCTATCAGTTAATGCGCGCCGCCGCCATCGAACACAACTGGAACCTGAACTACGGCGGCATTGCCCTGATGTGGCGCGGCGGCTGCATTATCCGCTCGGCCTTTTTGGGCAAGATAAAAGAAGCCTTCGTCAGGAAGCCCAAGCTGGAAAACCTGCTGCTCGATCCGTTCTTTAAGAAGGCCGTCAGACAGGCCCAAAGGTCGTGGCGTCGCGTCGTTACTACCGCCGTGAAACTGGGTATTCCGATGCCGACGATAAGCGCGGCTTTGGCATTCTATGACGGCTATCGCCACGAGCGTCTGCCGGCGAACCTCCTGCAGGCCCAGCGTGATTATTTCGGCGCCCATACATACGAACGGGTGGACAAGCCGCGAGGCGAATTCTACCATACGAACTGGACGGGCCGGGGCGGAACTACCGCAGCTTCGACCTATACGGTCTGACGCCTGGATCACAGCCGATGTACGACAGCTTCCGAATGCAATCCGTGCAATCGCCCATCATCCCTGTAGTGGGCGAGCTGATTCGCAGTAATCCCGGCACGATTTCACTCGGCCAGGGCGTAGCTTATTACGGCCCGCCGCCGCAGGCTATCGAGGCCATCCAACGATTCCTGGCCGATCCGGAGAACCATAAGTATAAGCTCGTCCAGGGCATTCCGGAACTGCTGGAAGCTATCGAGCAAAAACTTTATGAGGAAAACAGAATCTCTATGAACGGCAGCCGGCTCGTCGTTACCGCCGGGGCAAACATGGGATTCGTAAACGCGGTTCTCGCGATTACCGATCCGGGCGATGAGATAATCCTCCAGCTTCCGTACTATTTTAATCACGAAATGGCGGTGGTGATTGCCGACTGCAAAGCCGTCTGCGTGCCAACCGACGACGACTACCAATTGCAGCTTGAGGCAATCGCCGCCGCGATTACGAAACGGACGCGGGCAATCGTTACCATCTCGCCCAATAATCCGACCGGCGCGGTATATCGCGAATCAGACCTGCGGCAGGTCAATGAAATCTGCCAACGCAAAGGCATTTACCACATCAGCGACGAAGCCTACGAATATTTCACTTACGACGGAGTGCGGCATTTCTCGCCCGGCTCGATTGCCGGGGCCGCCGAGCATACGATCTCGCTGTTTTCTCTTTCCAAATCGTACGGCTTCGCGAGCTGGCGGATCGGCTGGATGGTCATACCAGAGCGTCTTTTCATGCCGGTCCGCAAAATCCAGGACACAATCCTGATCTGTGCCCCGGTTATCTCGCAGTGGGCTGCCGTCGACGCAATGAAGGCAGGCCGGTCATATTGCCGCCAAAAGCTGCAAATGACCGCCGAAATCCGCCGAATATGCATGGATGAGCTTAATGGCATCGCCGATTTGGTCGCAGTCCCTCCCGCTTACGGCGCTTTTTATTTCCTGCTGCGTGTGCGCAAGAACCTGGATCCTATGCACCTTGTCCGGCAGTTGATCGAACGACACAAAGTCGCCGTCATCCCCGGCATGACCTTCGGCGTGGAAGACCAATGCCTGCTGCGCATCGCATACGGCGCTCTACAGAAAGAAACTGCCGTCGAAGGCATCGGCAGGCTCGTAAAGGGCTTGAAACAAATCATGCTTTAATGGAAAAATGCATGTGTAAGTTAATGCAATCCTAATATATTCAATCGCCCTTCTACTCATTTACATCCGGCTCTTCTGCCGCATTCCCCGCCTCTTTGCTTAGGCTATAAAATTCCTGGACGTGGAAAAAAACCTCCGTCAGCCTCATATTAACGATTTTTGATGGCGACAAGGCCAGAAAATTACTGCCTTTTTCAGCCCCAAAATCCCAAAAATAATAACATTCCAGCTCATCTTCCACATCCTTGGCCTGACCGGCTGTCCCCTTGCTGAAATGCAATGGAGCACATATACTTATTACCTCGCCACAGTGTTTCCTGCTGAAATATGTAAGTTCGAGTCTTTTCTCCTGCTTAATTCCCTGCAAAAAAACGTCATGGTCCCTATGCACAGAGATTACTCCTTAAATTGGCCGCCGAAGGCGCTGAAAGCCACCTTTCTCGCGCCCTCGGCTCCACCGCACCTATAAACTTATAAAAAACACTAACAATTAAAACCTCACTATTAGTCCAAAGATTCTTAACTAATTGGTTTTTCTAAATTGCAAGGCGTTTCTCGATGGGTAAATGTTGATAACAAAAATGGAAATTTTTTAAAATTTTTTCAATATCAGCCTTTTCAGGCTAAAAATGCGGTTTTTTACTTCAAAAAAATTGCTAAATGGTAATAAAATTCCCGGATTTTATAATAACTCAAGGATGGCTCAAGACCGTAAGCTCGAAGTACTCTCCCACGATTTCGAAACCCAATTTCCGGTACATTGCGATAGCGGCGGTATTATCCGCTTTCACATTCAAGCCAATGTTGTCAACATGCTCGGCGAGCGATTGGCATAATCTTGACGTGATGGCTTTACCGAAACCTTTGCCCCGATAGTCAGGATGTGTGACAACGTTGCCCAACGCCGCAACTTTGTATTTCTCGGAATAAACGTGAATGCCCGCGACGCTGACCAGACGATTTTTTATTCGCAGGCCAAAATACTGTCTCGTCTGCAGCATCTTTGCATCGAACCAATTGTTGGGATAACCTTCTTTATAAAGAACGAGAATCTCGTCCAGGTCGTTTTCTGTAAGATGAACGACCTGCGAACAGTCAACATCATACAGCAGCGATTTGTTTTTCAATCCCATTTTATAATGTTTGCCGTAGGATTTGATTTTACATTGCAGCTCGGCAGCCTCGGCGACGGCGGGGCTTAAATGGGCATAGAACCGCTCCGGCAGAATATGAAATATCGACCAAACCAGCTCCCACATTACATCCTGTTTTTCGGAGATTGCCAACAAAGTGGGGTCCGGAGACGCTGTATATAACAAGGCAACGGCCTGAATTTCGCCCGATTCTTCCCAGCCGTACCAAATCGTATAAGGCCAGAAAAAATCGTCCAGATCCCCTATACTGTAAATATGCAAAAAAACGTTCTTTCGAAGAAACGCTTCTATCCGACTTTTATCATGAAGGCAAATCATGCTCATGCCCGGCTGCTCCATATCCGGCGTAATGGCGAATGCCTCTGGTCAGGGTACGTTCGTTTCGGGGGATTCTTCCTGTTGCTTTTTTCGAGCCTGTTCCAAGGCCGCCGCTATTTCGGGCAAATTCTGCAGTGTCGAAAACTCACCGTTCAGAATGGTGCTGTTAACATAATCGGCAATGTCCTGTTCGGTCATGTTTTGCAGAACGCCGCCGAAGGCCCGAACCATAATATCAATTGTCTCGGACCGTTGCTGAACGGCCTGCAATTGAGAATCAATTTCCGCTGATTTGGCCACGTCGCCCAAAGCTTCATATATCTGTTTTGCCTTCCCGATCGCCGATATTTGCAGGGCCATGCCGACACGATCATTTATGATGAACCGGCCGGACGATGAAAGAGTGCCGCCAAGCTTCGAAGCGTCCGTAGCAATCTGCAGGGCATTCTCGTATTGGCCTGCGGCATAAAGTGCATCGGCCTGCTGTATAGCATAATCGCCTATATCCCTGAGCATGCTCATATGTGAAAACGGCAAATCGAACGCCGAAAGACCAAGTGAAATCGCATCAG
>Ga0172365_10002870_pt1 | contig 12817 bp, 9 predicted proteins | sample LakKivSesite48cm_FD_114535 | JGI IMG/M metagenome (GOLD analysis project Ga0172365, IMG submission 114535) | Sediment microbial communities from Lake Kivu, Rwanda - Sediment site 48cm | ecosystem: Environmental > Aquatic > Freshwater > Lake > Sediment | place: Rwanda: Western Province, Lake Kivu...
CTGGAGAGGGAAGAATTAGAAAGGAAGAAAAAGGACGGCGCTGAATTTCTTGCTGCGCAATAAATATAGGCGCCTTATTTGATCAATATAGGGAGGTTTAAGAAAAGAAGAAGAAGGGGCGCTGAATATTTTTTATATTGATCAAAACGGTGCTTCAAATTTTGCGATGCAAAATTTGGCAGGCACCTTTTTTGATCAATATGGCAGGTTTAAGAAGAAGAATAAAAGATAATCTGGTGCGGTATCCTATAAATATGTTGTACTAAAAACCTTCTTCCTAACAGCCTACAGCCTAAAAACCTCTTCCCCTTCAGCCAAACAGATTCATTATTCTTTTTCCCCTCCTGGAACCACGCCCGAACGTACCCTGCCCGTCTGGTCAGGCGGGCGTTCGGCACGGGCGGGCCGGAATCTGGAACTTCTTCTTCCCTTCAGCCTAAACACCGGACCAGAAGGATTTGTCCGCCAGCTGGTGCGGACAGCCTAATTGTAGATTTCACCAGATCCTATTTATTTTTTCCTTTTACCTTCCTCCTTCTCTTTCTTACCACTTCCTTTTTCCATATCTCCCTTGTCATCATCCAGGACCTTGACCGTTACCTGGATATTCTTTTCTGCTTTATCATCATCACCGATAACTATCACTTTGACAGGTCCTTCTTCATCTTCCCCTGTGCTGCTCACAACAACTGATTTTTTCGTGGTTACTTCAATTTTTTTGCCTTTATCAGTTTTTATAACATAAACTTCTTCATTCTCTCCAGGCTGATCCTCATCCGTGATAATTATTTTATATGTTTTACCTGCACTGGCACCTTCTTCTTCTTCTGAGATCCACTTAGCATCTTTTTCAACCACTTTGGTGGTAATCTTTCCATTCTCATCCTTCATGACCAGGACATTTGCTCCTTCATGTACTTTTTTCAGTGAATCAAGGTCAATACCCAGCTCATGGATCATTTTGCATTCATGAGTTTCCTGTCCTTCCCCTTCCACAAAAACCATTACCTTTTTCTCCTTGCATTCCTTAGATGTATCCGTCTCCACCTGTTCCATATGACATTTCCTGTCACCTCCCTGTTTTTCCAATAAAATTATTTTTTGTTCCCCGGTTTCCCGGGAAAGAATTACAAAATCCTCGCCGGCAAGTTTGGAGATGGTCTCAGTAAGCTCTTCAGGATCCTGTCCTTCCTTCAGATTAAATACGGTATCAATAACCGTCTTTCCTTCTTTTTCAATTTTCAGGATTACTTTACCTGTTTTGTTTTCCTGTGCATGCACCCCGGCTAATATAAAAATGGAAGCTATAAACAACAACATTTTAGTGTACCGTGATTTTTTCATGGGTTTACATTTTTAAGGAGTTTTACTGTATACAAATCTATCAGGTTTACCGGTTAACTATCCTTAATCATTGTTAAAGATTGTTAAAAATAGCCTGCGTTGGCTGTATGCTTGGTATATTTGTAACATTATGAGTAAAAGAGTATTATGGATTGCTGCCTTTTTTATGGCGCTTGTGATGATTGCGCTGATCATTGTCCAGGCATACTGGGTGACAAATACATTCAGAGTCAAGGAAAAACAGTTCAGCCAACTGGTCAACCGGTCATTATCAAATATTGCCGGTGAGGTGCAAAGACAAGAAGCAGTATGGCACATCATTGATGAAATCGGTCCGCCTGACATTGACAGTATTGAAGCACTGGTTTTCAAGAATATGCTGCCTGACGAACCAGGTATCTATCATCAGTTCAAGCTCGATATCACACCCGGTGATACCGGAAGCATGAATGTTTCCCAGCGGTTATACGTCTACCAGGAATCCGTTACTCCACAGGGAAGGAAGGTCACAGTCATCTCTGAGGATACTGTTCTGCAACTGAAAAGCGGGAAATTTGCTGCCCTTGATACCAGCAGGACACAAAATATTGTGTGGATCAAACCCAGTAATTTAAGGGCAAAAATGGAGAGACAGATCGCTGATAACCGCTTCTTCCTTGATAAGATTGTCTCTGAAATGATCAGTTCCTCATTTCATTTCGAGGAAAGAATCAATCCTGAATTATTAAAAGAAATCGTTAAACGGGAATTACTCAATAACGGGATCGACCTGGATTATGAATTTGCTGTAATAAACAGCAATTCTGAAATCAGTTTCAAAACGAGTGGTTACCAACCTGATTCGAAAGGCGATTATTTTGTCTCCAGGCTGTTCCCTCATGAGATATTCGGCACCCCGACATTACTTTCTGTCTATTTCCCAAGGAAGGCAGGATTCATACTCAAATCCTTTGGCTTTATGGCAATATCCTCCATGTTCCTGACGCTGATCATTATTATCAGCCTGTCGCTGACCATTTATATCATTTTCAGGCAAAAGAAACTGTCGGAAATAAAGAATGATTTCATCAACAACATGACCCATGAACTGAAAACACCCATATCAACGATCTCCCTGGCTTCACAGATGCTTAATGACAGCAGCATCCCTTCAGAAAAGAAGAATTTCAATTACATCTCAAATGTCATAACCGATGAAAGTAAAAGGCTGGGGTACCAGGTTGAGAAAGTCCTTCAAATGGCTATATTTGATAAGGGTAAGATAGCACTTAAGCTTAAGGAAACAGATATTAATGAGCTGGCACACAGTGTTTTTAATAATTTTATCATCCAGGTGCAACGCCTGAACGGGAAGATTTCCGAAGAGCTCAATGCTGAAAAAAGCATAACAACTGTTGATCCTGTGCACATCACCAATATTATCTCAAACCTGGTTGACAATGCTGTTAAATATTCGAAAGATGAACCTGAGATACTTATCTCCACCATGAACCGGAACGGAAGAATCATCATCCGGGTAAAGGATAATGGAATAGGCATTTCAAGGGAAGACCAGAAAAGAATATTTGACAAATTTTACAGGGTGCCCACAGGGAATATACATAATGTCAAGGGATTCGGACTCGGGTTAAGTTATGTAAAAAAAATCGTGGAAGAGCATAACGGGCAGGTAACTCTCAGAAGTGAAATAAATAAAGGAACGGAATTTGAAGTCTCACTGCCATTGCAATAACCTGTCCTCAGCAGGTTTATTGAATGGAGTTTGTACGGAGCGACGTAAAAAATATTAAACCATGAACGAACAGAAATTCAGAATCCTGCTTGCAGAAGATGATGAGAATCTGGGGTCATTGCTAAAGGAATACCTGCAGGTAAAATCTTATGAAACTGACTGGACCGTGGATGGGGAAGCGGCATACGATCACTTCAGGAAAAAACAATATGATATCCTTATCCTGGATATTATGATGCCGAAAAAAGACGGTTTTACCCTGGCAAAAGAAATCCGGATGATAAACAGGGAAATACCAGTTATTTTCCTGACGGCAAAATCGATGAAAGAAGATGTGCTGGAAGGATTTTCCATCGGGGCAGATGATTATATTACCAAACCCTTCAGCATGGAAGAGCTTCTGTACAGGATAGAAGCAATACTCCGCAGGACAAAGCCCGGATCTAAAAGCCAGCCGGCAATCTATACCATCGGACAATATAAATTTGACACACAGAAACAGCACCTTATTTTCGGAGACCAGGTACAGAAACTCACCACCAAGGAAAGTGATCTGCTGAAGCTTCTCTGTAACAATGTCAACGAGGTCCTTGAAAGGAATTTTGCCTTAAAGACCATCTGGATCGATGATAATTATTTCAATGCCAGGAGTATGGATGTTTATATTACCAAGCTGCGTAAATACCTCAGGCACGATCCATCCATCCAGATCCTTAACATACACGGGAAAGGCTTTAAACTGCTTGTGTAAGCTCAATCGATCTTCAGCACTGCCAGGAAAGCAGACTGGGGGACTTCCACATTCCCTATCTGCCTCATTTTTTTCTTACCTTTTTTCTGTTTCTCAAGCAATTTGCGTTTGCGGGTAATATCACCACCGTAGCATTTTGCAGTCACATCTTTCCTGAGGGGCCGCACCGTTTCGCGGGCGATGACCTTTGCCCCAATAGCTGCCTGTATGGCTATTTCGAATTGCTGCCGTGGTATCAGTTCTTTCAGCTTCACGCATATTTTACGCCCGAAATCGTATGCATTATCACGGTGAATAAGCGTCGACAGGGCATCGACCATATCCCCGTTTAACAGTATGTCCAGCCTGACAAGATTAGCCTTTTTGTAGCCTGTCTGGTAATAATCAAATGAAGCATATCCTTTTGAAATGCTTTTCAGCTTGTCATAAAAGTCAAACACTATTTCCGACAAGGGCATTTCGAAGGTCAATTCAACACGGTCACTGGTCAGGTAAACCTGGTTTTTCAGGATGCCTCTTTTGTCAATGCACAGTTTCATGATCGGGCCGACAAACTCGGCCTGTGATATGACCTGTGCACTGATATATGGTTCCTCGATGGAACTTATGTGGGTGGGCGGGGGTAATCCTGAAGGATTATGCACCTCAATGATTTCTCCTTTGGTGGTAAGAACGTTAAAAGATACATTGGGGACAGTGGAAATAACATTCATATCAAACTCCCTGTCCAGCCTTTCCTGTACGATCTCCATATGCAGCAGGCCCAGGAATCCGCCGCGAAAGCCAAAACCGAGTGCTGCAGATGATTCGGGTTCATAGGTCAGTGATGCATCATTGAGCTTCAGCTTTTCCATCGATAACCTTAGTTCTTCATAATCATCCGCATCAACCGGGTATATGCCTGCGAAGACCATCGGTTTGACATCCTTAAAACCTTCTATTGCCTGTGCACAGGGACGGTCAACATGGGTAATGGTATCTCCCACTTTCACTTCTGTGGACTCCTTAATACCGGAGATAATATATCCTACATCACCGGCACTCAGCTGGTCTCTTGGCTCATTCTTCATTTTCAGGACACCGATCTCATCAGCATTGTATTTTCTTCCTGTTGCAAAAAACTTCACAAAATCATTCTTCCTGATCGTCCCGCTGAATATCCTGAAATAGGCAAAGATGCCCCTGTAAGAATTGAACACCGAATCGAAGATCAGGGCAGCCAGTGGCGCTCCCTGGTCACCTTTCGGTGGTGGTATCTTTTCCACAATGGCCCTTAGTATAAGATCAACGCCGTAACCTGTTTTACCGCTGGCACGAATAATATCTTCCGGATCACAGCCAAGCAGGTCCACAATCTGATCTGAGACCTCATCAGGTTTGGCTGCCTCAAGATCCATTTTATTCATCACGGGGATGATCTCCAGGTTATTTTCAAGCGCCATGTAAAGGTTGGAAATGGTCTGTGCCTGTATTCCCTGTGCGGCATCGATCACCAGCAATGCCCCTTCACAGGCAGCGATAGAACGTGAGACTTCATAGGAGAAATCAACGTGGCCGGGGGTATCGATCAGGTTAAGGTGGTATTTCCTGCCATCCTGTTCGTAATTCATCTGAATGGCATGGCTCTTAATGGTAATGCCCCTTTCTCTTTCCAGCTCCATATCATCGAGCACCTGATCCTGGTGTTCCCGTTCAGTCAGTGACCCGGTCATTTCCAGCAACCGGTCTGCCAGGGTGCTCTTACCATGGTCAATATGTGCGATGATGCAGAAATTGCGGATATGGTCCATGCGGAATGGTAAAATAAAAGGCAAAGATAATATAATTCATAATGTCTGAAGAGCGAAGATAACGGTGATCTGGTGAATGCATTTCAAGCCCTAAAGAATATTTTTTACCCGAGCTGATTAAATAAATTCTCCCCTTCTATCCAGATGTAGAAAACCAAATCTCATTCGTGATGCAATAAGATTGAATCTTAAAATATTTGACATTTTAACAAAAATTTGATAATTTTATTAAAGATGGTTGCAAACTGCCTGAATATCAATAAGTAAATTTAATAATAATTATAAAAAAAGCGACCTCCGGGGAGGCCGCTTTAAATGTTTTCACAACGGAATAATCCTTATTGTGAATTGCTTCAAATTGTAATAACAAATATATAAAAGTTTTTCAGAAATGAAAAAAATCTTAGGACTTGATCTGGGTACGACATCTATCGGCTGGGCGTATGTAAAGGAAGCTGAAAATACAAACGAACATTCCTCCATTATCAGATTGGGCGTACGGGTTATTCCGATTACAACAGATGAGGAAAGTGACTTCAACAGAGGGAAATCAATATCAGTCAATGCTGACAGAACATTAAAAAGAGGGATGCGCAGAAATCTAAACAGATACCAGCAAAGACGGGATATGTTGATTGATGTATTGATGCAGCATGGACTTATTAACGAAAAAACAGTGTTAACAGAAACCGGGAAGCGTTCGACTTTCGAAACTTACAGGCTAAGATCCATGGCTGCAACTGATAATATCACAAAAGAGGAACTGGCCAGAGTGCTTCTTATGATCAATAAAAAGAGGGGGTATAAAAGCAGTCGTAAAGCTAAAAAAAATGAAGACGGAATCCTGATTGACGGTATGTCTGTTGCCAGGAAGCTCTATAATGAAGGATTAACTCCTGGACAATATGTTTATAATATTTTAAAACAAGGAATGAAAAACATTCCTGATTTTTACCGGTCAGACCTGCTTAACGAATTTAATCAGGTATGGAGCTATCATCAACAATATTTTCCGGAAATCTTAACGGATGATCTTAAAAAACAAGTTACAGGTAAGGGGCAACGAATAACTTCACAAATCTTTTATGGAAGGTACAAAATTAATACTGCTGAAAATAAAGGTAACAGAGCTAAAACAAAGCTACAAGCTTATCAATGGAGATCAGAAGCTGTTTCAAAACAGATGCCTATTGAAACCGTTGCTTATGTACTGGCGGATATCAATAATGAAATAAGTAATTCCAGCGGATACCTGGGTGAGATCAGCGACAGAAGTAAAAAGCTTTTTTTTAATAATGAAACAATAGGACAGTATCAGTATAGGCAACTTGAAAAAAATCCTCACTGTAGTCTGAAAAACCAGGTATTTTACAGGCAGGATTATCTTGATGAATTTGAAAAGATTTGGGAAACCCAAACGGTGTATCATCCTGAATTGACCAGTGAACTTAAATCGAAGATTCGCGATGTCATTATATTCTACCAGAGAAGATTGAAATCCCAGAAGCATCTGATAAGCAATTGTGAATTTGAAAAACACCATAAGGCTGTGCCAAAATCATCCCATCTTTTTCAGCATTTCAAAATCTGGCAAAACATAAACAACCTGGAATATAAAAACCTTGAAACAAGGGAAAAAATAAGACCTGATAAGGAACAAAAAGAATGTCTCTTTCATGAACTGAACCTGAGGAATTCACTTAGTAAAGAACAAGTGCTTATGCTACTTACCGAAAATCCAAAAAATTATGAACTTAACTTCCGGGAAGTCGAAGGTAACCGAACTAATGCAGCACTGTACTCAGTTTTCAAGAAAATCCTTGAGCTGGAAGGTTATGAATTTGATTTCACCAGAATGACTGCACAGGAAATATATGAAACAGTAGAACCCATCTTTGAATATCTGGAAATAAATACAAAAATTCTGGTTTACGATTCCTCCCTGCCAGAAAAAGAACAATTTGAACAACCAGCATACCATCTTTGGCATCTGCTATATTCATTTGAAGAGGACAGTTCAAAACTTGGCGATTCAAAGTTGAAAGAAAGGCTGACTGAGAAATTTGGATTTAAAAATGAACATGCCGATCTCTTGGCCAAAATTGCCTTTAAACAGGAGTATGGAAGTCTTAGCGCAAGGGCAATACGTAAAATACTTCCTTTCATGAAAGAGGGTGACAGGTACGATGAGGCTTGCATTAAAGCAGGATATAATCATTCATTTTCAAGAACTGCAGATGAACAGGCTAAAAGAAATCTTAAAGTAAGACTTGATACCCTTAAGAAAAACAGCTTGCGAAATCCTGTTGTTGAAAAAGTGATCAATCAGATGATTCATCTGATTAATGGGATTATTGACGATAAGGAACTTGGGAAACCCGATGAAATAAGGATAGAGCTCGCCAGGGAACTCAAGAAAAGCGCCAAAGAAAGGGAGGAAATGACCAGGCAGATCAACAAATTCCAGGCAGATCACAGGGAAATATCTGATCTTCTGCAAAAGGAATTCGGTATTAGTAAAGTCACCCGGAATGACATCATCAGATATAAATTATACAGGGAACTGGAAACTATCGGTTTTAAAACAATTTATACCAACGAATACATTCCACAGGAGAAGCTGTTCTCAAAAGATTTTGATGTCGATCATATTATCCCTCAGGCCAGGTTATTTGACGATTCTTTCTCAAACAAAACCCTATCAACAAAACAAATCAATATTGAAAAAGGAAATGATACTGCTTATGATTTTTTAAAAGAAAGAAAACTAAGTGAAGAAGAATTCAGTCAATACCTTTCACGGGTTGAAGATCTCTATAAAAGAAAAATAATCAGCAAAGCAAAATATAATAAGTTAATGATGAAGGGGGAAGATATCCCGGAAGGTTTTATTAACAGGGACCTGCGTGAAAGCCAGTATATTGCAAAGAAAGCCAAACAAATGCTTGAAGAAGTGGTGCGTGAAGTGACCACTACGACCGGGAGCATTACCGACCGGCTAAGGCAGGACTGGCAGCTGGTTGATATTATGAAGGAAATGAACCTTACAAAATTCAGGGAACTTGGACTGACAGAGACTATTGAAGGGAAAAACGGACAAATGGGAGAACAGATAAAGGAATGGTCCAAAAGAAACGATCACCGCCATCATGCCATGGATGCACTAACGGTGGCATTCACTAAACGCAGTTTTGTTCAATACCTGAATAATTTAAATGCCCGCAGTGACAGGGGCAGCAGCATTTATGGCATTGAACAAAAAGAATTATACAGGGATAATTCAGGAAAATTGAAATTCAGACCTCCATTTCCACTTTCGGAATTCAGACCGGAAGCAAAAAAACACCTCGAATCAGTGCTGGTTTCCTATAAAGCCAAGAACAAGGTGGTTACACGGAATCTGAACCGGATCAGAAAAAAAGGTACCAATAATTACAGCGGTCAGATTGCGTTGACACCCAGGGGTCAATTGCATCTGGAGACCATCTATGGAAAAATAAGGCAATATGTCACCAAAGAGGAAAAAGTGGGAACAGGCTTTGATATTGAGAAAATTGAAAAAGTGGCAGTCAAGAAATACAGGGATGCGCTTTTTAAGCGACTCAGGGAATTTGAATCAAATCCGCAAAAGGCATTCGGCGGAAGGAACAGTCCGTCAAAAAATCCTGTGTATGTGGATGATCAAAAAATAATTCCTGTACCGGAAAAAGTAAAACTGGTATGGCTGGAAGAAATATACACCATCAGAAAAGAAATTACACCGGATCTGAAAATTGAAAAGGTAATTGACAAGGGTATTCAGAATATCCTGAAAAAAAGGTTGGGGGAATTTCAGAATGATCCAAAAAAAGCATTATCTGACAAGGAGCTAAATCCGATCTGGCTGAACAGGGAGAAAGGGATTGCGATAAAAAGTGTAACTATTTCAGGCATTACAAATGCAGTGGCATTGCATGATAAAAAAGATCATCTGGGCAACCCTATACTGGATGAAAACGGTGACCCCCTGCCATGCGACTTCGTTAATACAGGGAATAACCATCATGTGGCAATTTACAGGGATGAAGCAGGGAATCTTTATGATGAGATTGTATCCTTCTATGAGGCAGTACACAGAATTAACATGGGAATGCCTGTTATTACATATCAACATGCATCTGGTGCCAGACTGCTATTTACATTGAAACCTAATGAGTATTTTGTTTTTCCATCTTCTGATTTTAATCCAAATGAAGTCGATCTGTTGAATAAGGAAAATTACTCCCTTATTAGTCCGAATTTGTACCGTTTACAAACGATATCTAAGGTTGAATATGGAAATAATGTCATTCGGGATTATGTATTCAGGCATCATCTTGAAACTCAAATTATTAATTCCAAAAACACTAAATGGAAAACCTATAAACCGGTAAAAAGTCTTTCAATATTGGATAAAATTATCAAAGTCCGGTTAAATCACCTTGGACAAATTGTCCAGACCGGAGAATATTGAGTAACCAATGATAAAGCGAACCCTGTATTTTGGAAATCCCTGCTATCTCAGAAAGCAGATGGAACAACTGGTGGTTGAATTCCCGGAGGATGAGAAACAGGATAATAAATCTGTCCCAATCGAAGACATAGGGATTGTTGTACTTGATAATGCAAGAATCACAATCACCCAGGGATTACTGGCTGCCCTTTCGGAAAACAATGCAATTATCATTAACTGTGATTCACGCCATCTGCCGTTCTCCCTGATGATGCCTTCCTGCGTGCATCATACCTACACTGAAAAATTAGGATTCCAGATAACTGCATCCCTGCCGCTGAAAAAAAACCTTTGGCAGCAAACAGTTATAGCAAAACTGAAAAACCAGGCCAATCTGCTAAAAAAAATGAGTATTGATGAAAAAAGGTTAAACTACCTTGCAGGTATCGTTAAATCAGATGACTCGGAAAACTGTGAAGGAAGAGGGGCCTCCTGTTATTGGAAAGAACTTTTATCCGGATCCATAGCTGTTACGCGCAGCAGGTTTGGCGAACCCCCGAATAACCTGCTGAACTACGGTTATGCGGTCCTGCGCGCAGTGGTTGCACGATCCCTGGTTGCAAGCGGATTGCTTACCGCAATGGGTATCCATCACAGGAACAAGTATAATCCTTACTGCCTGGCCGACGACATTATGGAGCCATACCGTCCCTATGTTGATGAAGCGGTTTTGAGGATTTCCTATAAATATGAAACACTGGATGAATTAACCCCGGAAATGAAAAAAGAATTATTGAAAATTCCTGCAATGGACATCTTTATTGATGGCAAGAACAGTCCGCTGATGGTGGGTATGCAGAGAACAACGGCCTCGCTGATGCAATGCTTCGAGGGAATTTCAAAAAAACTTATATACCCGGAATTCCGCTAGATGATCCTGAGTAACAGGCTAAATCAATACCAGGTAATGTGGGTATTTGTTTTTTTTGACCTGCCCACCGATACAAAAAAGGACCGGAAGAATTATGCCCGTTTCAGAAAAAACCTGATCAGGGATGGATTTTACATGCTCCAGTTCTCCATTTATGCACGCCATTCAAGCAGCAGGGAAAATGCGGAGATACATCTGAAAAGAGTGAAGTCGTTCTTACCGCCCAAGGGAGAAATCATACTGTTTACCCTCACGGACAAGCAGTTTGGCATGATGGAATTCTTCAGGGGAATATTCGAACAGGAACGACCTGAAACTCCCCAGCAACTTGAATTATTTTAACTTTACCGGTTCTCCGTTTAAAACTAACGGTAAGCGTCATGAATAGTATGGGATTTGGGGGATTACTTCTACCTCAGATCGGGTAAAGTTTCAGCTTAGTAATTTCTTAACCTCTGCCTCTAAAACAGACAATGATTTGTTCACAATCAACCAGATAACATCATTGGAAACGACGTCATATCCGTGAATTATTCTGTTTCTTGTATCGACAATCTTTCTTGAATCTGAAATTTTAATATCCGGATCGATTTTAAGTATCCTGTCCATGGCTTCTCCAATAATTTCAATATTTCTTTCAACAGCTTTGCGTGTTTTTAAATCTTTCTGGAATTCAAAGAAATTCCTTTCTTCAGGAAGAAAATCATAAATTTCCAATATCGCTTGTTCAATATCTTTCAGATAGGCTTTTATTTCAGGCTCCATATAATAAAGATTTTGAACGATTAATATTTTCCAGGATGTAAGGATTCCTTAAAGCTTTGCTTTCCAACAGATCAATTGATCTCTTGAATAGCTCCTGCAAAGCGAATTTCAAAGAGAAGTAATTATCCGCATAATCTAATGGATCATCGGAGTCAATATCCACCAATAGATCAATATCGCTCTTTTCATTGAATTTATCGGTAAGAACTGATCCGAAGACATACAGGGATCTTACATTGTGGTCCTGGCAAAGCTTCCTGATGTCTTCTTTATATTTATCCAGATACATATCCTGATTTTACAACAAAATTACAAAAACCGGACAAACCTGAAATAAGGTTGATTCTTCAGAATCAATCCTACTGGTAATAAAATAAATCTATTAGTGCTGAATTCATAAAAGAAAAACCGTACGGATCTGTCGATCCGTACGGTTTTAGACAGCTTTTTTACATCCTGTCATCCGATCTAAAACACAACAAATCAGTAAGTTTTAGCTTGTATGCTGTGTCAAATATCGGGAAATCACAATTTGAAAGCAAATCACAACTAGAATGAAAACACTTAACGATTACAAGTTGCTGTGTCAAATATCGGGAAATCACAATTTGAAAGCAAATCACAACGGTCTTCCATAACCAAGTAAATGAGTTTTAGCTGTGTCAAATATCGGGAAATCACAATTTGAAAGCAAATCACAACCTGTAAGTTATCCCAGTCAAGCATTGCTCCGCTGTGTCAAATATCGGGAAATCACAATTTGAAAGCAAATCACAACAGATCAAACTGGCTGTTCAGCAGGAACTTAGCTGTGTCAAATATCGGGAAATCACAATTTGAAAGCAAATCACAACATATACTTTACATCATGATCCTTGCACCATGCTGTGTCAAATATCGGGAAATCACAATTTGAAAGCAAATCACAACAATCCAGTGGCTAAGCAATTCAAGGCAGTGGCTGTGTCAAATATCGGGAAATCACAATTTGAAAGCAAATCAAAAACAGGTAAATAGACTGAAGGCTTTTAGC
>Ga0172365_10002872_pt1 | contig 12813 bp, 11 predicted proteins | sample LakKivSesite48cm_FD_114535 | JGI IMG/M metagenome (GOLD analysis project Ga0172365, IMG submission 114535) | Sediment microbial communities from Lake Kivu, Rwanda - Sediment site 48cm | ecosystem: Environmental > Aquatic > Freshwater > Lake > Sediment | place: Rwanda: Western Province, Lake...
ATCCTGTAAATATTGTTAATAGTACTATGTATTCACTTAATTATTTCTTTTATATTAGATGGTATAAACAAAATTATAATGGTCAAATTTTAACATCTAATCCAACAAATATGTTTGATTTTCAAAGTTCTTTTGTTTCAATCATAACCAATATTTCAGGTACAAATTACAAGTTTGGAAGATATTATTCTATTTATAGTATTATTACCTATCAATTATTTATAAATCCTCAATTAAATAATTTTAATAAAATCACATTTATTAAATATGTTGTGGATGATTCAGCATACATTTCTAAAAGAAGTACAATTGAATATATTTTATTTAATTTTCCAAATACTTTTACTTTTGAATTAGGATTAGATATTATACGTAATGATTTTGGAAATTATAATATTTATTTGTATTATACATATTACGCTTACATTAGTAATCAATTAAATTCGTTAACAAATTTTAATTATTTTATTCCAGGAAGTCAAACCAATTGGGATACCAATCATAATTTAAATATATTTAGTTATTTTTTATATAATATTGACTCTGACCCATCTGAATCATTTAATCAAATGGATATTAAAAATATTGGAAATATTGATTTGGAATTAAAAAATACTTTAAATGATATTCTAAATCAGTCTTTACAAGAAAAAAATTGCTCTCAAATAAAAACTATATTGGCTGACAATACATTTATTAAATTATCAAATTTATTATATATATTTGGTGGATTTATTGACATTTTATTTGATGATTTAAAATATGCTATTTTAGGTACTCTCAATGGATTAAATGCATTAGATACCCAAATAAAAACTTCTATTTTGTTTGCATATGAAAAATATATAAATGGCAATATTAATTTGATAAATTCTACAAATATTTTAAAACCATCTAATTTGTTTGATAACTTGAATAATATTTATTATGTGGGTGAATATCATTATATAAATTTTATTCATTCAAATATGAATTTGTTTAAAAATTTAATTATGAATGAGGGATTACCAAATTTATTGAACAAAAAATTTATTATTGGGTCAAATAATATATTACCATATTTGAATGTTTATAAAATAATTTAATGATGTTTATTGAAAATTTATTTTTATTTTAACATTTGTCCCAATAAAAAATTCAATATTGGTTGGGTTCGGATTCAGATTTGGTATGAATTTGGAACCAGATTTAATTACTTTTTCTGAAGTATTTTTAATAAAAATATCTTGATTTGATAATTTTGTTGATTTGTTTTGGGTAGAATTTGCTTTGGGATTTGCTTTAGGATTTGTTTTTGAATTAGAAGATATTGATTTATTTTTATGTGAATTTTTATTATTGGTTGAAACTTTTATTTTTTCACTATTTTTTAGATAATCGCACATATAATCAGTCGATGTATTATATGATTTTATTTTAGATAATTTAATATTTTTAGAATCCTCTGTTAATAATTCATTATTTGATAAAGAAGATTGTGATAAAGAAGATTGTGATAAAGATTCTGATAAATCGTCAGATACTAATGGAAATTCTTTAATCAAATTAAATCTTTTAGATTCATTAAAAACATTTATTTTAAATTCTTTATAATTATTTAAGTGTTCATTAGATTTTAATTTTACAGTTGTATCTGATTCACAAAAAGAATTTGATATTGGTTTTGTTATTTTATAAGGAATAAAACCCATTATTTTAGGTGTGATATTTGTATCTGATTCTAATTCTGAATCTAAATTTATTTGCAAATTGCTTGATTTTTTAATTTTTTGCCTTAATGTTACCAAATGTATTTTTTTATTTTTAAATTTGTTAAATGTATTGAATATATATTTAATATCTCCAATACATTCAACAAAATCATTAATATAATAATTTTCTATTTGTTTTAATGTTGAATTTGATGAATATATCTTGTATTCAAACTTTCCAACAAAGTTATCCAATTCATTTTGTTGAAATAACGTTAATTTATCAAAATTATTATCACAATCACATATAATCCATAATTTATATTTGTTAAAATTAGATACCAAATCTAAAATAATCTTTTTTTCATTATCTTCTGTCAAATTTACCGAATCCAAAATCAATATTGATAAAATTATTTTATTATTCTCATAAGCAAATTGAGTATTTGAATTATTTAGATAATTTAAATTTTTTATTTGATTTAAATTATCTAAATAATCCAACATTATTTTAATCGAATCTAAATTATTAAATTCAAATTTAGAATTTGATGAAAAATATTTATTTGGCTTTATATTTGATGAATTAAATTTTTTATTTTTATCACAAGAATAATAATGTATAACTATATTAGTATAATGTGTTCTTGTCTTATAATTATTTATTATACTATTTGTTATTAAAGATATTATTTTGTCTTTATAATTTAATTGATTAGGGTCAGATTGTGATTGTGATTGTGAATTTGAATTATCTGAATTATCTGAATTATTATTGTTATCAAATCCACATAAACAAATTGTTTTGGAACTAACTGGAATATCAAAAAATAAACACAAATCAAAATTATTTAAATTTTTTAAAGTATTATCATATTTACAAGTATAATAATTATCAATACCCATTAACATCCTAATATTATAATTCAATTTATATTTTAATTATAAAATATAAACTTGTAAAAAATTGAAAAAGTTTAATAATCTAAATAATTTATTATATAACTTAAAAATGTCTATTTTACGAAGTAACATTAAACCACTAGTTAATATTGATACATTAATTTTTGATAATTTTGTTAAATTAAAAACAAATTTTAAAATACCACCAAATGAATTTGTTTTACCATTAGTAACAAATGATACTAATTTGTCAAAGCAAAAAGGATGGAATATTTTTTCAGGATTTACCAAACCAATAACAAAATATGAAATTGAACATGATTGCTCAAATTCAATAAAAATTCAAGATTTAGATAAATTAAAATTAAATAATTCCATTAAAAAAATATTACAATATTATAATGAATCATATAGTTTACATCAAAAAATTTTATTATCATCATCTGATAAATTAAAAGTAGAACTCGGAACCAATACGTATTTTGAGGGAAATTTTGAAGAATGGGTTTTAACTAATTTCGTAAGAAAATATAATATAACAGGAAAAGAATTATTTTTAGAAATGACACGAAACAATTCCAAATATCAAGATATTTGGAATAATCAAAATTTAGTCGATGATAATCGTAAAACTAAATATTTTGATTATTGTGAAGGTTTTGGTTTAAAAAATCATTTTCCAATTGATATATACAATGCTGAAACTAAATTAAATTTACGGAGTTATGTAGATAGGTCTGGATCCGATGGTTATTTAAGGTTAATAAAATTATTTGAAAATAAAATAAAGTCTAAACCGGTTGAATATGTTGTAACTAATGATTCAGATATACCAAATGATTTAGATACATCTAATTTAGAATTTAATGACAAACATAATCCAGATTCAAATGCTTCTGATATAATTATTCCTCTTATGTCTTTAGATTCCAAACAAATAAATTATTATAATCACAATATGGATGATAAAAAATATCCATTAGATTTGGATTATTTAGAGAAAAATAATTCAAATTATAAATTAAATGAGGAATTAAATGAATTTAAAAAATTCATTTCAGATGGTATTAAAAATAAAATTTTTAATCTTGATAAATATTTTAAATATGTATTAAGACCATCATATGATTATTATCGTCGTATTCCTATCGATAAATCCAATTTAGATAATTATATATTGACTCCAAGATGGAATATTAAATTAGAATCAGTATCAGTTGCGAATTGTATTGTATTTGGGGAATCAAATATAAGATATGGAGATGTTGAAAAATTATTATCTCTAATTAGATTTGATTCTAAAACATATTCATATTCAATTGATAATTTTAAAATCCTTTATTATTCTGGACAAGTTCTTACATCAAATACAGACAACAAAACTATTAACCAAATGAATTTTTGTTGTTACCAAGATATGGTATTATGTGCCAAATGGTTAATTCAAATTATGAATAACATAAATCCATCCCAAATAAATCATCATAATTATCATACTTTGGTTCAATATTGTAAACATAAAGATAATCCAGAAGAACAATATTTTAACTATATGACATCTAATGAACAAATGAGAATTAAAGAAATGACGTTTGAAGAGGAAAATATTTAATTTGGTTTTGGTTTTTATAAAATAATAATTTCCTAATGACACAAACAAATTATTATTAAGATTGTTTATTATTTTTATAACGTATTTATTATCTAATTTATAAACATTATTTAAAATTTTCTTAAACAAATCCAATTTTTTTTTATTTTCAAGTATGTACGAATAAATTTGTTGTGAACTCATTTATTATATTTATTATGAGATTATATAATATTTTTAACTAACAAATAACTATAAATTTTATAACTTTCTGTTTTACAAAGATTTTTTTTCATTTTTTCAACTCTCTCTCAAGATTTTAATATTTTCATAATTTTTGTAATCATATGTACTTAATTAATAAAATAAAATATATTAATATTATTAAAAGTGTATATATAAAACAAAAAAAATAAACATATAATTTTAACTTAAAAAATCAAGTTATAAAACTTAAAAAATAAAGTTAAAAATATAATTTAAATAAATAAAAAATAATATTTAAGTATATAAAAATGAAAGAATATCCTTGTGAATTATGTAAAAAGGTTTTTGATAGAAAAAGTAATTATATAACACACATCAATAGAAAAATACCGTGTGTAGAAAAAACTCCTCCTAATGCTCCTCCATTGCTCCCATTTCCTCCTCAAAATCAAGACAATATAAAAAATGATAACGATGATGAATATATTTGTGAATTTTGCAAAAAATGTTTTTCAAAGAAATACAATTTGGAAAGACATTTAAAAAATGTTTGTAATAAAAATGCTAATATAGAAAATACAGACAAATTAAAAGAATTAGAAGATAAATTTATTGAATTCAAAAAAAATATGGAAATAAAAATGAATGAACAAATTATGAAATTAAAAAATGACAATGAAAAATTAAAAAAAGATAATGAAAAAATAAAAAAACAAATAAAAATTAAAAGAACCAAAAATGTACCAATAAAAGAAATATTAAGTTCTAAACCTAATACTAATATAAATATTGTTAATAATATTACTAATAATCATAATAGTAATAATACAACAAATACAAATACTAACTCAAATATAGTTAATTTTAATAATATGGATTATTCAAATATAGATAAGAAATTATTTATAAATCCACTTCTAAATATGAAATTGTATGGAAAAGAAATAATTCTTAAAATGATTGAAAATATATATATTAATGAATCATATCCTGAATATCAAAATATTATTATTACTGATAAAAATCGTGGATATGTTAAAGTATATAATAATGGAAAATGGAAAACAAATGACATTAATATTATAAATTTAGTTTTGGATGGAATAATAGAACATTCAAAAACTATTTTAGATGAATTATTTAATATATACTCAAATAATTCTCAAGTAAAATCACGCCTAACAACATCAAATAAATATGTTAAATTATGTGATACTGAATATTTAGCAGATTTGGAAGATGAGCAAGAAAATGACGAAATAAATAACAAAGATAAAATTAAAAGATGTAAAGATTTTAGAGATATGGTTTATAAAGATACAATAAACTTATTTCATGATAATAAAAATATTTTATTAAAGCCACGAATAAATAAAATTATTGAATTGGAATAAAATTTTTACCAATACAATATTTCAAATTTGTCAAATAATAATTATATATATTATTAACTAATATTGTATTCATATATAGTTTTATTATATTTATTTATATACTTATTTCACATAAATTGTATAAAAATTGAAAATTCCAGTAACTGGATTCGATTATAATTATGTAATTATATATAAATATCATCTATATTTATCCAATACAAATGTTATTTTCTATTTCAAACATTGTTTTATTGAAACTTATCTTTTTGATTAGTTTGGGTATTCGGGTTCAATCATTTTATGTTACAATTGAGACCGGATATGTAGGAGTGGAATATGTTTGGAATAAGATTTCAACAAATATTATGGGTCCTGGATTACAATTCTATAATCCAATCACAACCAAAATCGCATATGTAGAAACTAGACCACAAAAAGATTCAGTAGAAAAAGTTGAGTGTGGAACTAATGATGGATTAAAATTAATTTTTGATTCAGTTGAAGTTGGTAATACATTAGATGTAGGATATGTGTATAGCACAATTAGTAGTTTTGGATTAAATTACGACAGACATTTGGTAACTGATTTGGTTAGACATCAAATTAATGTGATTTGTTCCAAAAAATCTGCACATCAGATAGCAATTGAAGAATTTGATACACTTGATGATTTAATGAAAGAATTTATTCAATCAGAAAATGATAGACAAAAATCAGGACTGCTTATTAATTTTGTCAGATTAACAAAACCAAGATTACCTCCATCAATTGAAAAGAATTATTTGGCTTTGGCTGAAGAAAGAACAATGAAAAAGGTTTTGGAGGAGAAAAAGGAGAGAATTAGAACTGAAAAAGAATCTGAATTTATTGTGGCTCAAAAGGATAATGAAATTCGGATTCAAAATTCTCAACGTGCTAATGAAATTATGATTTTGAATATGAAAGCCAAACAAGAAGAGCAACAAATTCAAAACACAATGATTGTGGAAGCAGCCAAAGCTAATGCTGAGAAAATTATCCTAGAAGCTAATGCACTACAATCAATGTATGGAATTCCAGGTTATGTTGATATTGAAAAGGCCAAGGCAATTTCACCCAATCAAAAAATATATTATGGCGAAAAATTACCAATCAATTATCCTTTACTAAATAATATGAATATTTAATTTATTAATTATATTGAAATTATTTTTTGACTTTTATTTTTTATAAAAAATTGAAAATATAAATATATTGATATTTTAATAATAAAGTATTAATACTATATTTATAAATGAATTACGTAGCAAATCCAAACTTATTACCAAATTGTTATCAAATAAAACAAAAATTTGAACAAATATTAAATTCTAAATTAGAAAATACTAATCCGGAATTTAATATTTTATTATCAAATGATTTGAATTCGTGTTCCAGAGGAAAATTTTTTGAAGAAAGACACAAGTATATTGGTAAAATTATTAGTATATTTGTGATTGAAAAAAATAAGATTACCCAAATCGTTGGACCGATATTAATAGATAATGTTCAAAAAATTATTGATTTAATGTATTATATTAATGAATTTATCCCAACAGAAAATGTTTATATCGATGAAGTAGAAAATATTGATAAACAAATTTTTGATTATTATGATAAATTAAATCTTAATAATACTTTTTTTACAAATATAATATATTCCTAAATTATTTATTGACTAATATTGTCATCAAGTGCTATACCTAATTCTGTCATATTTTGAAGAAATGGTTCACGAATTCCGGCACCAAAATTATCAATAGCAACCCTATGTAATTCTTTTAGTTCTCTAAATAAACTATAAATTCTATCAAATTTAATTTTATTTTGTTCAGTTGAATAATATTTTTTCATAGAATCAATTTGATTTAGTATACTAATTGCATTTTTAAGTAAAATACTTGGACGATAAACAAAATCATCTCTTAAATAACCTTGTGTTCTATACCAACTTATTAAATGAGTAATGTTCGATATAGCTTCATCAAAATTATTATCAGTCATTATTTTTTCGAGAGAGTATTTATTTAAATCATTCTCATAACTTATACAATATGATGATGAAAAAATATCAGCAAGGGAATCTGAATAATTTCCGATTAATAATGAATTATTACTATATGAATCTGATATATATGTTTCCATATTATAAATTTTTTCAACATCAATATTATCTCCTATAAATTTTAATTTCACATTTATTTTATCAGTTGCTGAAGAGGAACAATTTGATACAACTCCTGATATTATTTTTTTAAATGATTTTGTTTGTGGTAATCCCAATACTTGAGCAAATTGTCTTCCAATAATAGTTGTATTTGCATTTCCGGTATCAAGTGTTACTTTTAAATTTCTATTTACTTGAGGAAACATAGTATGATATATTTCATTTAATTCAGTTATATTTTTAAATACCTCTTGACCATTTTCAATAATGGCAATTTTAACTTGATCTTGAATCTGAGCATTTAATTTTTTTAATATATTTTTTAATAAAAATTTTCTATCTGGTTCATTTGAACAATTTGTATCAATAATGTTTTTATTATTTGATAAAATAGAATATAATATTTTTTTTAATATCAATGGGTAATTAGATGCTAATATTTTAATATAAGCATTTTTAATATATAACACATTTAAAAAAGAGCTGGCAAAATTTTTAGCCAAATTGTTTGATTGGGCGCATATGTTTAAAGGTTTAATATCAGTATCATAAAATTTTTCAAAATTAAATGGTTCAAAAGTATTTTCAAATAAGTCTGAATAATTTTTTCTAATTTTGATAATTTGATTAATAGTAATATTTTGTGTCATATCTAAATTTGATATTGGATTTTGATTTATTTTCTCAAAAAATAGATTAAATTCCAAATTTGCAAATTGATAAGTACCAGTGAAATTAATTCTATTCGGAATATTATTTAAATAAAATTTTTTATAATCTGGATCTAAATTTTTATTTATTAATATTAAATCTAACAAGAAAAATATTTTATATTTGGAAGTTAATACAACACGTGTTTTTTGTTTATAAATAAAATGTATAATGTAATCTTGTTGTTCATCCAATACTATTTTATAATTTGTTTCATGAGTACTTTTATTATTAGGTGAAATTATTTCAAAAGTAAATTCAAAATCTGTTCCATATGAATATCTTTTAATATCAGAATTTGAATTTATATTTAATGGGTTTATATTAGTGTCAATTTTTACATTAGCAAATGTAATTGCAGAATTATTATCTCTACCAATAAATGCATAAAAATTAAATTCTTCAATTGGTATTACACAATTTGGCATATATGTACTAAAATCAATTTGATTAATTAAAGCACCTCCGATTTGTTTTTTCGTATTTAAATATTTTGTTTTATATTTGTTGTATTTTAATTGATATAAATTATCCATTAATGGGGGTATTATATATATATAATATATTTATAATTTATTGTCCAAACTTTATTTAATATATTAAATAATATTAAATAACAATTACCCAAATGGCTTGTACAAAAAAAATTTATATAAAAATAAAAAATAAAAAACAAAATAAAAAACAAAATATCACACACATGCAAAATAGTTTAAATAATGAAAAACCATATATTAAAAAAATAAAAATTATATTAAAAATTTTAATAACATTAACACTATTTTGTTTAATTGTGATGTTAATTATAAATATATATTTTAATATTCGAGCTCGAATATTAAATAGAAAGATTGATATAGAAACATCTGAAACATTAAATTTATTTTATAAAAATTTAAAAAAAATTTTATCAGATACTAAAAAATTAAATAATACAAATTTATCTTTATCTCAAACTATACATTTAAATGAAATACTTAAATTATCTGCTGACACAATTAATGAAAATATTATATTAAAAAATAATGGTGAAATATTAGAAGATAAATATTTGGGTATTTATAAATATTATTGTGATAACATAAAATTAAAAAAATATATTGGTAAAAAAATATTGATTGATAGTTTTTTTAAATCAAGTGAAAATAAATTATTTGAAAATAAATTTACTATAAATAATTTTTCATTTGATTTAATAGATAAAATATCTAATATAATTTTCCCAACCACTTATTATTAAATTTATGATATAATATATATATACATATGTCCAATAAAAAAAATGAACTAAATGAATTTATTTCTAATCAAGTTATTGATATTTTAGAAATAACCAAAAAAAATATTGTTGAAGTAGTTGAATTTATTCAAAATCAAAAAAATCCACATTTAAATTTATCAACTGTTAGATTACTTAATTTATTATCTGCTAATACCGTTGAATCATTTAATAAAGTTTTAATAAGTTCACAAATTGCTTTAGTTGAAGAAAATTATATTGTTTTAACTAAATATTTTGATTTTGATTCATTATATCACGGAACAAAAAAAATTCCATATTCACTTTTATTTATGGAAAAATTTATATCAATTCAAAATGAACAAGACAAAAATAATTTAGTTCCAAGTGAATATGAAATTGGTGAAAACACAATCGAAGTAATAAATAATTTAGAAGAAGTAATTAACAGTATCGATTTAAACATTGTTTTATATAAAAAATTAAATTAAATTATAAATTAATAAAAATTGAAAATAATATTTAATCAATATATTATATATATATATACAGATATATAATATGTCAAAGTTGTGGAAAGACTTGTTTTGTGAAAAATCTCAACCAATCCAATCAGATTTTGATATTATAAATAATCATTTGAAATCTCTAAATTCTCCAATTTATATTAAGGAAACGATTCCTCAATCAATAATAAAAAAAAGTAGAAAAGAATCAAAGAAAAAACATAATTAAGCAATTATGTTTTTTATACAATTTAATAATTTTTAATTAAATAATTTATAACAATCCATATTAACAAAATTTTCATAAGCATTTGAAAAATCTTCAACTCCCGATGCTGATTCAAATTTTTTTCCTTTAACAGAATATTTATTTAACATTTCTTTCCATTTATTAATATTTTCTACTTTAATTTTAATGGGTTTTTTGTAAAAATTAGAATCAGAATTTAGATTTGAAATAATTTCATCAATACTATAATAATAATGTCTTTTGTTATTATTGTGTGGAACTGGATTCATTTGACAGTGTAAATGTAAATGGTATGTTGATGGGGTATAGTGAAATTCAAATTTTAAATTGGATTTGTCATATTCATCAAGATAATAATCTAAAACATCATAGACTTTTTTAACCATTTGGTTTAACAATGGAATATGTGTAGCATTCAAATCCCTAATTGTTCTAAGTTTTTTATCAAATGGCATAATTAGTAGATTAAAATGTGATTTATCTAATTGATTAAAAGGTTTTGCTGCTGAAGGTAGTATAATAAATTCTTTAGTCACACACATTAAAAAATCTTTTTCTTTTTTTCCTCTAAAAATATCATATATATAATCGCAATTTTTTTTACCTTTTTCATTAACTTTAGTATCAAATTTATTTAATGTTGCCAAATAATCTTGCCAAGTTTCTTTAACAACAAACCATTTTTTTTTATACCCCCCTATTTGTGATTTTTCCATTTGGATTATTTTTTTTAAATTAATGTATTTAATTTTATATTTTATATATTTACTTTTCCAATCCATACTATTAAATATATGTATATATTCAATTGATAATAAAAATTGAAAAATACAAATAATACAGTTAATTTGTATAATTTATATTTTATAATAATTAATTTTATTAAATGTCAGAATTTGATAATAATAAATTACAATCTGATTCTGAATCAGATAATGAGGTGGATTTAAATTCAAATCCAACACAATCAAATAAAGATAAAAAGAAAAAAAAGAAAAATAAATCTAAAGCAAATAATGATAAATCCCAACCAAATAAACCACAATCTGCTATGGCAAAAATAATTTTAGAACGTAAAAGATTACAAGAAGAAGAAGAAGAAAGAATTAGAAAAGTACAAGAGGAAGAAGAAAGAAAAATAAAGGAATATGAAGAAAGAATTGCAGAAATTAAAAAAAAAGAAGAAGAAGAAAAAGAAAAAAAACGTAAAGTAAAACAAGATAAAATTCAAGCACAAAAATTAGCAGGTACATATAAAACTAAATCTGAAAAAAACCGCGATAAAAAAAAACAATTAAGATTAGAACAAATGAAAAATCACGGTTTTATTACAGAAGATGGTAGAATTATTATGAAACAAGATAATTTTATTTCAAATTTTAATAAAACTAATTTGGAATCAAAAGAGTGTGATGAAACTAATTCTGATTCAGATTCAGATTCTGATTCTGAATTAGATGTTACTAATAAACAAAATAAAGAAGAAAATAAAATAAATTTTAGATGTCCATTATTTACAATTATGGGACATGTTGATACAGGTAAAACAACTTTATTAGACTATTTGAGAAATACCACAGTTCAATCACATGAGGTTGGTGGAATTACACAACAAATTGGTGCTACAATGTTAACAAAAGATGTTATTTTAAAACAATTTGAACAAATTAAAAATAATGGTTCTAATGTAAAAGTTCCAGGATTATTATTAGTAGATACACCAGGTCATGAGGCGTTTAAAGGATTAAGAAAACTAGGTTCAAAATTAGCTGATGTTGCACTTGTAATAATTGATATTATGCATGGGCTAGAACCACAAACAATAGAATCAATTAATCTTTTAAATGAATCAGGTATACCATTTATGTTTGTGTTAAATAAAATAGATCGTTTATATGGATGGAATAGTACTTTAAATTCATTTGGTATTGATGAAATTATTTCAAAACAAGATCAAAATACTTTGGATGAATTCAATAATAAATTTAAACATATACAAACACAAATAATGACTATTGGATTAAATAATGAATTAGTATGGAAAAATACATCACCTGAAGATACAATTAATGTAATTCCTATAAGTGCAAAGTCTGGACAAGGTATACCTGATTTACTTGGTACCATTATAAACTATTCTCAAAAAGTATTAG
>Ga0172365_10002877_pt1 | contig 12806 bp, 12 predicted proteins | sample LakKivSesite48cm_FD_114535 | JGI IMG/M metagenome (GOLD analysis project Ga0172365, IMG submission 114535) | Sediment microbial communities from Lake Kivu, Rwanda - Sediment site 48cm | ecosystem: Environmental > Aquatic > Freshwater > Lake > Sediment | place: Rwanda: Western Province, Lake...
AATTTAATAATTTTTTGACAATTTTTATTTTCTCTAAATCTTTTTTTATATTTAAAAATTGGTCAATTAAAACTGCGTCCTTAAGAATTAAAATATTCTTCCCTTCAACCAAAATCATCTGAACATAAGAAATCGGCTCAATATTATATCGCAATTTGCTTTCCAATTTTTTAACTCCTTTCGCTGAAATATTAATCTTGCCTAATTCTTGACTATAAATAGTCAGTATCCGGTCGACTTCATTCGCATCAGCTGATTTCAAAATTATGGCTTCGGTTTTAATCATATCTTATCAATTTTAAGTCCACCTTCTTGAAAAATAATATTTTCAGCAATGACTTGCTTTTTGATTTTTCCCTTGTTTTCTTCTATAAGTTCTCTCAATTTTTTGTCTGAAAAATAAACCTTTATCTTATCTTTTGGGGTTAATCCCGCTTCTTTTCTCATTGCTTGAATCTGACGGACGAATTCTCTAACTTTTCCTTCTTCCTCGAGTTTTGGGGTAATTTGAGTATCTAGAATAACCTCTTCTTCTATCTTAATATCAAAAGCAACTCCCTTAACATTTACTTCGTCTTTAATCAATTCTATCAATTCTTTATCTATAAATCCTTTTTTGAGCTTTATTTTAAGCTCAGCCAATGGTTGTCTTACCTTAATGCCTGCTTCAGCTCTTTTTTGTAACGCCAAACTACAGATATTTCGCACTTGTTCCATCTCCTGTTCTAATTTTTCGTCAATTAATTTCTTATTTACCTCCGGCCAGTCACAAAGATGTACAGAATTTTTATTGCCCAATTCCTGATAAATATACTCGGCAACAAATGGAGCAAATGGCGCAATCAGCTTTATTAACTCCGATAAAACAAATCTTAAAACATTCTTTGCCTTTTCGTCATTATTTTTAAATCTGTCTCTCGAACGCCTAATATACCAAACCGACAATTCGTCGACAAAATCCTCTATTTTTCTGCAGGCAGTTGTAATATCGTATTTGTCCAGTTTTTCGGTTGTGTTTTGAACTAATAAATTTAACTTTGAAATTACCCATCTATCCAAAATATTCTCTAAATCTTTTTCCTTTGTTCCGCCAGCTTCGCCGCCCTCAAACATTTTATAAAATGCAAGTACGTTTAATAAAGTGATAAATATTCTGCTCGTTTCTTTAAGCCCGTCTTCGTTAAACCGCTTCTCTTCTCCCGGCTGATTAAGAGTATAAAAATACCAGCGCAATACATCTGCTCCATATTTTCCAATCATCTGCCAAGGATCAACTACGTTGCCAATGTGCTTTGACATCTTTTGCCCGTTTTTATCCAAAATAAGCCCCAAACAAATCACATTTTTATAAGATATCCCTTTATCCAATAATGTGGAAACTGCTAAGAGCGTATAAAACCAGCCACGCGTCTGATCCATCGCTTCGCAAATGAAGTCTGCGGGGTATTGTTTGCCTTTATCAATCAATTTCTCGTTTTCAAAAGGATAATGATATTGGGCGAAGGGCATTGAACCGGAATCAAACCAACAATCCATCACTTCGGGGATTCTTTTCATTTCTCCGCTGCACTTATCGCATTTTAATTTTATTTCATCAACAAACGGCCGATGCAAATCAAAATCTTTTTTCACCCCCAATTCTTCACGAGAACCTATTACTTTCATTTCTCCACACTTCCCGCATATCCAAACAGGGATCGGAGTTCCCCAATAACGCTCTCTGGAAATCGCCCAATCTTTTACTTCTCGTAACCACTCTCCGAATCTTCCTTCTTTAATATGCTCCGGAATCCAATTTATTTTTTCATTATTCTTAATTAACCCTTTTTTCAAATCGCTTATCTTAAAATACCAAGAATCTTTTGCGTAATACAGCAGTGGTGAATCGCATCTCCAACAAAATGGGTAGTCGTGGGCATATTTTTCTGTTTTATACAAAATACCCCTTGTTTTTAAATCATCAATAATCTCTTTTTCAACGTCTTTAACGAATTTGCCCCTCCATTTCGGAACCAAATCGTTAAAATTGCCGTACAAATCTACGGTATGAACTTTGGGCAACCCAATTTTTTCTCCCAAATCATAATCATCCTGGCCATACATCACTGCAGTATGCACAACTCCTGTCCCGTCTTCTGTAGAAACAAAATCTGCCGCATAAACTTTGAAAGCATTATCATAATTCAAATCACTTTTCTTTATAATACCCTCGAAAAGCGACTCATATTCCAATCCAACCAAGTCCTTGCCCTCAATTTCTTTAATAATATCATTTTTTGAGAAATAGTTTCCTTCAACATTAATTACTCTATCTGCTAGGCCAGATGCAATTATATATCTCCCCATTTTTATAAATAATTCACCTCCTTTAATACCTCTGTTAATTGCTGTCTTTATATCCAAGATAGAATATTTTATATTCTTATTAATCGCCAAAGCAACATTGCCCGGCAAAGTCCAAGGGGTGGTGGTCCAAGCCAAAATATACGTTTCATCATCTGCTATAAAGTTTCCGATTTTCTGCCCCTTCTTAATCTTAAATCTTATATAAACCGATTCTTCTTCAATTTTTTTATATCCTTGAGCAACTTCGTGCGAAGATAATCCTGTTCCGCAACGCGGACATTGCGGAATAACTCTATGCCCTTTGTATAATAATTTATTTTTGTGCGCTGTTTTTATAATATTCCACAAAGATTCGATATAATCGTTGTCGTAAGTAATATAAGGATGCTCCAAATCAATCCAATAACCAATCCTTTCTGTCATTTTCTCCCACTCTTCTTTGTATCTCCAAACACTTTCCTTACATTTTTGATTGAATTTTGCAATGCCATAATCTTCAATCTCTTTTTTATTTTTAAGTCCGAGTGTTTTTTCTACTTCCAATTCCACGGGCAAACCATGAGTATCCCAGCCTGCTTTTCTTTCCACGTGATATCCCTGCATTGTTTTATATCGCGGAATCACGTCTTTAAATGCCCGCGCTAAAACATGATGGATTCCTGGCCTGCCATTCGCTGTCGGCGGACCTTCATAAAAAACGAATTGGCGATGGCCCGCGCTTCGTTTTAGAGTCTCTTCAAATATCTCCTCTCTGCGCCAAAAATCTAATATTTTTTCTTCAATTTTTGATAAATTCATAACTTGTATATATTGTTTAATTACCACCACAAAACTATTAAATATATGATTAAATATATGCTAGATTGTTAACATGGTCGCCCAAGATTAAAACTACTTGACAAGCATAAAAATCAATATTAATATGGTTAATATAACCATTAAATAAAATTTATGCGAGAAGAACAAAAAGATGAAATAATTATCCTTAAAGAAGCAGAAGATTCCTCTCTTTATCAATGTGATTCGGAAAAATTATCTGAGTATTTCGTAAAAAGACAGATTGACGATTATTGCATCTCAACACAAGGGGTCATTCCGAGTTAAACAAATACAATAAACGCTATCTAGTATTGGCCATTAAGAACTCTATAAATTTTGTTATAGAGTTCTTTAAATTATCGCATCGCTTTCTTTTTTCCTCTAAGCGAATCTTAGGACATCCTCCCATACATAAGGGCAAATACCGACACCTTCGACACCCTATATCGTCGATGGGATCATAAGCCAACCACTTATAAATATTATGATTAAAAACTATTTTTGATCCAGAAAGCGTACCAACCTGTTCTTTCGGATCGCTCACAAGATGCCAACACTTATAAATCTTATTATTGGGAATAATGGTATAAGAGTGAACATTGTCTGCCGTGCAATAATCTGGTCGATATGATGGTCTAGCTATTTTTTTAAAGCCTTTTTCTTGTAAATATTGTAAAATTCGTTTTTCTTTATTTAGAAAATCGATATCATTAAGACAGGCGCCACCAATACTTTCACACACACCCAATACGTTCTCTGTTTTAGCTACATAAATATATAATTTGTTCTGTAGATTCAAAGAAGACAAGATATCAACGAGGTCTCGTACCGAATGTATGTTTTCATCATCCACATTAATTCTGATAGAAACATCAAAATAATCAATTGCTTTCAAGATGTTGTCTAAAATTAATTTAAATGTCGCCCCTCCATTTATAAAGGGCTTGCGTTTGTCATGTATTTCTGGCGGACCATCTAATGTGATTTGTACATACTTAATGCCAATTTTCGCAAGTCTATCACGCGTTTTCTCATTTAGTAATGTACCATTGGTAATGATAGAGTTCTTAAAGTTTATCTTTTTACGCTTTGCTAATGCTGATACTTTCTTAGAAATTGTTTCTATAATGTCGACTCTTAACAAGGGTTCTCCTCCAAACCACAAAATTGATATCGTGTTTACGTTGCTACTTTTTGCTTCCACAAAATTACAAATTGCCGCAATATCTCTAGTAGTCATTTCTTCTTTTCTTTTATTCTCATAACAATATTGGCAATTTAAGTTACACCAAAGAGTCGGCAGGATAGTTAATTCCAGGGTTTCTTTATTAAATCTTTGAAGTCTATTCTGACTTCTTATTAAATCTAATTCATTGATTTCGTCAGGAATTAAATGTTTATTTAACATTAATAAATTTTTAACTTCCGGCTTTAATTTCTTTAAATTGGTAAAACTAAAGCTCTTTGGTACTAATGTAACCGATCCATAGAGAGTATTGTAAATAACTTTGTTTCTATTTTTGGTCCTTATTATTAAATTATAATTTGACTCTTTCATTATCTTTTATCTTTACATAAGATTTTAATAATTCTGAAAAAACCGCTTTTCTATAAAAACACAAATTTTTTCTTTTGGGCAATAATTCACTACGATTAAATTTGGCTAAGCACGGATGGCACAATCGCGCAAGCCAGCAATTTCCGCAATTTGACTTTATAAAGTTATAAATATTACTAATACTTCTTTTTATTTTTTGAGCATCTAATCCAGTTTTTACATTTCCAATACGATATTCATTATCTAGCATTGTACAAATATAAAAATTTCCATTTATACCCAATAAAAGCATGCTCAAACTAGGAAAACATGGCCCTTTTATATCTAAGAAATCTTTTAATTTCGTTTTATCGCGATATTGAATATTTTTCAAGCGTGTTAAGAAAATATTTTTATATAAATTACTTATAGTTTTATTTGCCATAAATCTTTTGGTACATTCTTTAATAATTTGTATTTCCCTTTTCGCTTTTAACTTATATAACGCATTAGCAGAGATTACTGATTTTAGCCAGCTTGCATCCTTATCTTCAACATAAGACATGTCCAATTTTAAAAATCGTAAGAGATTGTTTTCCCTAAAATATTTTTCTAATAAATCAAATCTATATGGCGGATTGACAGTCACGCTAATTGAAACAAAATTATTAAAATAATCTTCATTATAATTTTTAATAAGTTGTAATTTATTTATTATTAAATTATGTGTTCTATCTCCCGTTTTTTGTATTCGAAATTTATCATGAATCTGCCTGGGACCATCTAAAGAAATGTTGATATAAATTTTATTCTTTGAGAAAAAATCAAGAAACCCTTGATTAAGCAATGAACCGTTGGTAGTTAAGTTTATTTTAAGTTTATCGTAATTATATTTACTTCTTGCATAGTTAATTATTTTAAAAAGTTTTTCCTTACTTATTAACGGCTCTCCGCCATAGAAAGTAATATTTTTTTGTTGTATGTTTGTGCTGTTTTTAAAATAAAAATCTATTGCTTTTTCTGCCGTTTTCATATTAATTTCTAGACCGCTTAATCTTTTTCTGTACCGATAATTACCACCATATAAACAATATCTGCAGTTAAAATTACATTTTTCATTAATAACGATGGTTAATTTTTTAATATTGGTTTTTGTCAATTTAAAATAATTATCAAAGTTGTCTAAAAAATTAAATCTAAATTTATTAAAAGGTTTTATTTTAAAATATCCATTTTGTTTGAATGTTTTAATTATATTCTTTTCCTTTTTAGTTAATTCGTTAAAAGAAATTTGTCCATCAAGATAGTTTGAGATTCGTCTTGAAACAACTAAAATATCATTGGATGCCACATCGTATACATAATACTTCCCTTGAATTGTAAAAGTCTTGTATAACATAAGTTGTATTAAGATTAACTAATTCACTTTTTAAGCTCTTCCTTCCAAAATTCCAATATTCTTTTTTCTATCTCCGGTATATTCATATTAATTAAGCTTTCTTAACTCTCCTTTTTTAAATATCAACTTTTTTCTATTTATAATTTCTTGCTTTTCATTAAATCCTTTAATTATTGCCTCTAATACAAATAGGATTGCGCCATGACTAATAATAAGTATTCTTTTATTTCTATATTTTTTATTGATTTCTTCTAAAAATTTAAATGCCCTTTTTCTTATATCACGATAATTCTCTCCGTTCCTCGGTCTTTTGGTAAATTTTTCTTTTGGGGTTTTAAAAAATTTATTCCAATCATTCTCCAGTCCACCGTTAAACTTACCCAACTTTATTTCTCTTAATCTTTTATCAAAATTAATTTTCAAATTTAATTGGCTGGCAATTATTTCTGCGGTTTGTTTTGTGCGTAATAAATCTGAGGAAAAAATTAAATCTATTTTTTTCTTTTTTAATAAAGGAATTAGTTGTTTGATTTGTTTTATTCCTTTTGAAGTAAGTGGATTGTAAATCTTCTCTGGCCAACAACTGACAAATTTTTCTTTATTTGACCTTGCTCCTCCATGACGTAAAATAAAATAAGTATTATTCAATTTCATAATTACATTTTTTCCAAAACCTCTATCCCCAATAAATTTAAACCATTTCTTAAAATAATAGTAGCAGCTTGAATTAAAGCCAAACGAGCCAACCTAATATCTTGTTCGGCTTTCAAAACAGGAATAGATTCGTAAAAACTGTTAACCAGATTAGCCAGCTTAAAAAGATAATTAGCCAGATTATTTAATTGGAAATTCTCAGCTGTTTCTTGGACAATTTCGGGAAATTTTATCAATTCTTTTATTAACCCTAACTCGCTGGGATGCTCTAATAATTTTAGAATTTGCCCCGTCATTCGACGGGGCACCCTGTCGGATGACAGGGCGGCCTTTCTTAAAATACTTCTTAAACGCACATAGCTATACTGGAGATAGGGGCTGGAATTTCCCTCGAAACTCAGCATTTTATCCCAGTCAAAAACAATGTCGGTCTGACGATTCTGAGAAAGATCATTATATTTTAAAGCTCCAACACCAATAATTTTGGCTGCCTCTTTTCTTTCTTTTTCGGATAAATTCGGGTTTTTTTCTTTGATTACCTTATCAGCTAATTCAATAATTTTATTTATCAAATCCTCGGCACTAACTACTCGACCCTCTCTGGTGGCTAACTTCTTATGATTTTTATCTAAAACCAAGCCGAATTTTATATGATAAAGCCTATCGCAAAAAATATAGCCCAATAAATCAATTGAACGGAAAAGTTGCTGTAAATAAAGCGTTTGCTCGTTGCCTATCACATAAATAATTTTTTCTGGATTAAATTCTTTTACCCTATATCTTATGGTGGCTAAATCCCTTGTCCCGTAAAGAGTGGCGCCATCTGATTTCTGAATTAAAAATGGAGTTAAATTGAACTCATCCAAAGGAATAATTATTGAATTATCGGGATTTTTAATCGCCACTTTCTTTTTTAGGGCACTTTTAATTTCATCTTTTAAGTATTTTTCATAAAAACTTTCTCCAAGAACAAAATCAAACTTAATTCCTAAAATTTTATAAATTTTATTAAAATCCTCCAATGATTTATCTTTCAATATCTGCCAGATTCTTCGATTTTCCTTATCACCATCTTCTAGTTTTTTAAACTCCTGTTTGGCCACCTCTTGTAAATCCGGATTTTTCTCAATTTCCTGATTGAATTTTACATAGATGTCCAGCATTTCTTTAATGGTTATCTTTTTAATTTCAGAAATACGGGGTTTATATTTTTTGCAGCCAGCAATTATTATCCCGAACTGGGTTCCCCAATCGCCCAAATGATTGTCACCAATGGCTTTATAACCTAGAAATTTATATAAATTATAAATTGCCTGACCAATTATGATTGACCGCAAATGGCCAACGTGCATTGGTTTGGCTACATTTGGAGAAGAATAGTCAATCATTACTTTTTTATTCTTACCAATATTTTGACTACCGAATTTCTCATCTTGCTTTAAAATATCCCTCAGTTGCTTCTTATAAAAATCGGGTTTTAAAAAGAAATTTATAAAACCATTGACAACCTCGATCTTACTAAAAAGCTCCGAGTCCTGGGCTTTAAGCTTTGAGATTATGGAATTAGCGACTTCTTGCGGATTTTTATCTTGTTTTTTAGCCAAAATTAAAGCGATATTAGTAGCATAATCGCCGTAATTTTTAATTTCAGGTGATTCAACTACAAAATCAACTTTCTCTCTAACTGTTTTAGAGATTATATCTCTTATCTGGTCTTTAACTATCATTATATCTTTATTTTAGCTTAATTAACTTAATTTTAAAAGAGGCCTTAGCCGGCCTCTTTTGTCTTAACTTCTTCTATAATTTTTTTAAAAATATCGGGATGAAATTCGGCTAGCCGGGCTAAAATTTTTCTATCAATACCTATTCCATTTTTCTTAATGGCATTGATAAATTTGCTGTAAGAAATCCCATTTTCCTTACAGATAGCATTAATCTTAATCTGCCAAAGCTGGCGAAATTCTCGCTTTTTTGCCCTTCTATCCCGATAAGCATAAGTCCAGGCATGGCGTAAAGCATCCTTGGCTAATCTAAATTTAGCTTTTCTTCCCCATTTAAAGCCTTTGGCTAATTTTATTATCTTTTTCCTTCTTTTGCGTTTAGCAACACCTCTTTTAACTCGGCTCATATTAAGACTGAATATTAATTAATTTTTTAGCCAAACTCCTTTTTACCCTTTTCAATCCCTTTTTCTTCCTTCCCTGTTCTCCTGAATCTTGAACATTTAAATGATCCTGATGCTGTGGTCGACGCATCAGGATTTTGTTTTTGGTTAATTTAAATCTTTTGCTTATTGATTTTTTGGTTTTCCCTGGCATATGGTTGTGTTTATTCCCCAAGGATTTTTCTTTATCTCTTCTTCTTTAACGGCATTAGGAAGCATATTTAAAAATGATTCTAATTTTTCTCGTGCCAAATCTCCGTGAGTCTTCTCCCTTCCTCTTAATCGTAGCTCTACCCTGACTTTGTGTCCTTGTTTCAAGAATTTTTCTGCTTGTTTGGCTTTAATCTCAAGGTCATGAGATGAAGTGGTAAAACCAATCCTTATTTCTTTCAATTCTATTTTCCTTTGCTTGGCTTTCTGCTTTCTTTCCTTTTTCTCTTGGATATATTGATACTTGCCAAAATCGATTATTTTGCAAATCGGCGGTTGAGTCTTATTGGATATTTCTACCAAATCCAATTCCTTTTCTTTGGCAAGCTCAATGGCTTTAGATGTATCTAAAATCCCCAAGTTTTTCCCGTTTTCGTCAATTACCTGAACCTGGGGAACTTTAATTTCTTCATTTGTCCTGGCGATCTTCTTTTTATTAAATTTTCTAAAAAATGGCCGTTTAAAAATAAACAGGATAATTAATTATTAATTATTAACGAAAAGTGGAGACGGTGGGAATTGAACCCGCGTCTAGAAAACTCTCTAAAATAAATCTACAAGCTTATTCTGTTTGTTGGTTTTTCGACTATTTGAATAAAAACAGACAAAAGTTCAAATAGCCTATCCCGATTTTATTCAGTGTTTCAGCTCGGAAAACCAAAACACCTATCTCAATTGCCCAAAAGGGCACTATAACATCTCTTTTGCTAATTGAGAATCAGCAAATGAGATGGCCGTAGATATTAAGCTACAGCAGGTGCAAAGTTTACTGCACTTATAATTTTGCTAGATTTTAACGAGCTAACTAACATCCTCGACTTGCTTATTTTAAATGAACTTTCTATCGAAACCTAGCGTCCCCGAAGCTTCCTGCCAATCTCTCTTTCAATGTCTCTTTTCTTTATTTCTTCTCTCTTATCGATTTTTCTTTTTCCTTTAGCTATGGCAAATTCCAATTTTATTTTACCCCGAGATCCTCGAGGGGCTGACTTTTTAGTATATAGTTTTAAAGGTATCAATGTCAATCCCTTTGCCTTAGATTTACCAATTAAAGAACTAATTTCTGATTTGTTTAATAAAATTTTTCTGCTTCTTTGAGGATCATAATCTTTGGGAGTATTGGCTGGTTGATAAGGAGGAATTAAGGCGTTGATTAAATAAAATTCATTACCCTTATTAACTACATAAGAACCGGTTAAACTAACGTGGCCGGTTTTTATGGCTTTAACTTCATAGCCAAATAAAACTAAACCAGCCTCATAAGTCGTCAATATTTCATAATCATATCTACTCCTCTTGTTCTCCGCTAATATCTTCATCTTTCTTGGGTTTCTTTTGACTTACTTCCTTATGCCAATCATCTAATTTTTTATCTACCACTTCATCTACGGTATCAACAATTTTCTTGAGTTTCTCCTGAATCCGTTCATCAGTGGCAAATCTTTGGAAAATATGATGAATAGCTATTTTCTTTCTTTTTTTCTTTAAAACTAAAACATAGATTCCGGCAATAATCAATAAAACTGGCCACCACGACCAAATGCTGGCGCTTATCCACCCCAAATTGGTTAAAAGGGCCAAAACTCCTAAAATAACCAGAGCCCAAGCTAAAAAACCAAAACAATAACCTGAATAAAACATAGTAATAATAAATTTCTAATTTCTAATTACCGACCTTTTACATTTCTAATATAACATAATCCAGCGCCAATTAGAATACCAATACTATCAATGCCCACGTCTTTGAAGCTACATTGCCGACCAAAAACAAAAGATTGATGATATTCATCGGTTAGGGCATAAAAAACAGCAATAATTAAAGAATAAATTATTGCTTTTTTTATTTTTGGGTCGTCAATTTTAATTGCCCGAAACAACAAATAGGTCAGAATCGCAAACTCAATCATGTGGGCAATTTTGCGTAAAATATAATCCTCTTTTAAACCTGATTTCAGGTTGGGAATTGAGGAAAAAGTAAAAATCACTATCATCCAAACAATCACTGGCAACCAAAATTTAATAAATTTACTCATTTCAGCATTCTTAACATTTTCTCAACTGGCCAGGCGTTAATGATATCTTTCTTTTCTGCCCACCCCCGACGGGCTTGAGCTATTCCTAATTCTATAAAATGTAATTGTTCCATTCGATGAGAATCGGTATTAATAATCATTTTTACTCCGATCTCTTTTGCTCGACGGATATTTTGGTCATTTAAGTCTAATCTTTCTGGGAAAGCATTAATTTCTAAAACTGTTTTAGTTTCTTTTGCTACTCTCAAAATTTTATCAAAGTCAATTTGATATTCATCTCTTCTTTGAATTAACCTACCGGTTGGATGGGAAAGAATATCAACGTTAGGATTTTTTATTGCCCTAAGTATTCTTTCGGTCATTTTGTTTTTTTCCATCTTAAAACTGGAGTGAACTCCAGCAATGACGAAATCTAATTTAGCCAAAACATCATCTCTAATATCAATAGACCCATCATTTAAAATATTTGCCTCGCAACCTTTCAGGATTTTAAATTTTTTGTATTTTTGATTAAGTTTGTCAATTTCTTTGTCCCTCTGAAGTATTTCTTTCTCGTTTAGACCGTGCTCAATTCTTAAAAATTTCGTATGGTCAGCAATACCGATATATTGATATCCTATTCCTTGAGCTGTCAGAACTATTTCTTCAATCGAATTAGCTCCCCCATTCCAATCAGAATGGCAATGCAAATCTCCTTTTATATCATTATAATCAATAATTTCGGGAAGTTCGTGCTTGAGAGCCGTTTCTATCTCTCCTTGATTCTCTCTCATCTCTGGCGGCGTCCAATCCATTCCTAATCTTTTGTAAATTTCTTCTTCTGTTTCTCCGGCAATCATTTTTGAACCCTTAAAAAGTCCGTATTCGGAAAGTTTTAATCCTTTTTCAATTGCGATTTTTCTTAAAGCAATATTATGGTCTTTACTACCAGTAAAATATTGTAAAGCCGCGCCATAACTTCTCTTGGGAACTACTCGAATATCCATATCAAAACCTTCCCGCATTCTGACCGAAGCTTTTGTGCTCCCTTTCCCCCAGACCTTAACCACTCCAGGCAAAGAAACAAAAAAATCCATTATTTTTTGGGGATTTCCAGAAATAACAAGGAAATCGACATCGCCAATAGTTTCTTTCATCCTTCTAATAGAACCACAATAATTAATCCTTTCGACTTCCTTTAATTTTTTAAATTTTTCATAAACTTTCTTTACAGTAGCCAAAATCTCACCCAAAAGAAACCTTCCTTTGCTTCTTTTCAAAAAAGCAATGCTTTGCATAATATTCTGTTCAGTTTTTTCACCAAAATCTTCTAAGTGGCGAATTTTTCCAGATTCGGCTGCTTTTTCTAAATCTTTTAGATTTTTAATTTTTAATTCTTTATAAAGCCGTTTTATAATTTTCGGCCCCACCCCTTCTACTGTTGAAAGCTCGCTCAAATCAACCGGTATCTTCTTTTTCAACTGTTGATAATATTTCATTTTTCCGGTTTTTATCAATTCTTCAATTCTTTCAGCAATACCCTTGCCAACACCAGCAATGTTCAATAAACCCTTTAATCCCTCTTTTTTATAAATATCCCTTACATCTTCCTCCAAGGTTTCAATACTTAAACCCGCTTTTTCGTAGGCTGCTGGTTTAAAT
>Ga0172365_10002878_pt1 | contig 12804 bp, 8 predicted proteins | sample LakKivSesite48cm_FD_114535 | JGI IMG/M metagenome (GOLD analysis project Ga0172365, IMG submission 114535) | Sediment microbial communities from Lake Kivu, Rwanda - Sediment site 48cm | ecosystem: Environmental > Aquatic > Freshwater > Lake > Sediment | place: Rwanda: Western Province, Lake Kivu...
ACATACCGTACGGCGCTCTCAAAGACACCAGCCCGTTCTCGATAACGAGGAAGCCCGTCGACATCAGGTCGCGGAGTTGTTTCATCTTTTTTGACGACGAGAACTTCCATTATGCTGTGGAGTATGCCCAGCCGCCGCCGGGAAAAGGGGGCATCGAGGACCTGAGGGCCAGCGTCCCCTGGCCGCAGGACCAGATCGCCGGCGCGAAGAAGATCTCGAGCGAGTATGAGCTGAGGTACACCCAGAGCCAGGTCTGATGCTTCGACCCGCGGGGCTATAGCGGTTGGGACGTTCAGCGCCACTTCTGCTCATAGGGTGCGAGATGTGGCTGTCCAATTGAGCCCAGTCACCGTCGGAATCACCGGTCTGAACAAGTCTCAGCTGGCGGGAAATGAAGAGACGGTTTGGAGCTGCTATGGACTAGTGAGCATGTCGGACTAGTTGGGGCAGAGACGTTAGACGCCTGCAGAAGCGGCGAGGTTGATGCCGGAAGGCAGGTGCTGCGGGATGAAGCAGGAACCGAATGCCATCCCAGGGAGAAGTCCTGATTGGGTAAGTTCCGGACAATGGTTACAATTAAGAATGAACTGGGACCCCCACCCCCGGTGTCTCCCGTGGACGTGGACAAGCTTCGCTCCGAGATTCTTGAGTCGATAAAGGAGTTCCCCGTCATCGACTGCCACGACCATACCATGGGCCCCAAGACGGCGCCGGAGTACAAGGAACCTATCACGGCCCTGATCCAGGGGTACTTCCAGAGCGACCTGGTGTCGGCTGGCGGGGAAACCCTCATGGGCAAGCTGAACGATCAGAGCATCCCCACTCAGGAGAAGTGGCCGATCTTCGAGAAGCTGTGGAACCGGACGAAGCATACCGCCTACGCGAGGGTGACCAGACTTGTTCTCCGCAACTTCTATGGGGAGGAGGAGATGACCCTTGAGGCAGTCAAGCGGGTCGGTCGGAAGCTCCTCAAGCTCAAGGACGAGAAGGTCTACGCTCGGATTCTGAACAAAGCCCAGATCAAGTGCAGGCTCGTGAACGTCAACCCGGACCTGAAGGACTTCATCTCGGGCAAGTACAAGATGTACCCACTGGATCGGCTTCTCATTCCCCTTCCCGGCTTCCACTCGGTCAGAAGCCAACCGGGTGTGGAAGGTTTTGCCAGGATCGTGGACGGGTCGGTTGCGGACCTGGACGAGTACCTTGACGTGTGCATGAAGATCTTCTCAAAGATGAAGGATGCGGGCGCGGTCGGGTTCAAGGACCAGTCGGCCTACAGTAGGACGATCAGATACGACAATGTGCCGCGGAACGAGGCCGAGAAGCTGTTCAACTTCATGATGGAGGATCCCAGGCGCAGCTTGGGCTGGCCGGAGGCCAAGCCGCTGGACGACTACCTGTTCCACGCGTTCATGAAGATGGCGGGCAAGCTTGGCCTGCCCGTCCAGATCCACACCGGGCACATGGCAGGTTGGAGAAACGATATCGTGAAGACCAACGCCGCGAACTTCACCTCGGTTCTGGAGCTCCATCGGAAGGTCAACTTCGACCTGTTCCACGGCAACTGGCCCTATCTGGGCGAGCTCCTCTATCTGGCCAAGAACTTCCCCAACGTGGCCATCGACTGCTGTTGGGTGAACATCATCGATCCGTTCTACACCGAGCAGCTGATGGCCAACTCCATCGTGACCGTCCCCCATTCGAAGATCCACGGCTTTGGGGCGGACTACGGTGATTGCGTGGAGTACGCTGCTTCCCATCTGGAGATAGCCAGGGACGTCATTGCGGGTGCCTTGGCCCGGTCGGTCTCCAGGGGCTGGCTGGAAAGGGCGGATGTGGAGAAGGTGGCTGCAGACTGGCTTTTCAACAATCCCAATGAGTTCTTCCGACTGGAATTCAAGCCATTCGAGCCGTAGATCAGGCTGAGGGGAGGCAAAGGCAGGCCGTTCAGCCCGGGGGGCAGGCGGAGAACGCCCCCATTGGGGAAGAGAGCCATCCCCTTGCTGCCCGGGTGTAGTAACGCGAGCGTGCGGCCTCATCCAGGGTACCAGACTCGTACCATTCCTCCGGAACCGTATCCACCGTATGATTAGGGCTTCGAACCGCCAGACACGGTAGCGATGCCAAGCTTTTTCTAGATGCCGGGCAACCATAAGGGAAGATGTCGAAGGGGCCAACCTTCAGGGGGTTCGGGCTCCTACATCCATCCGATGAGGTCGTCTGATTGGCTGCTGCGAAATTCCTGCACGGATGACAGAGATGGAGGATGGGGCGAGGTATGGGCAGAAGGGCAATTGAGCAGAAGTGTGCACGGTGTGGAAAGCGGATTAACGGAACCGCGACCGAATGCATAGGATGTCTGAGGCTCTTCCACAGTGCATGCCTGCAGAGGGTCAAGCTCAAGAACAAGCGGCCCTCCTACATGCTTTGTGAATACTGCATCTCCCAGAAGCCGATGCAGCGAGTTTTCGTTGGACCGGTGGGCGGCGAGGCCGAGGCAGGGGCGGTCGTTGCCCCACTGCGACCGCAACTCGTACGCCCCGCCCCGACAATTGCCCGTGAAGTACCGGGCAGGCGAGCAACTGAGCACAGGGCGACACGCTCGAGAAGCACCCGATGATGCCCGACTGAAGCTTCTGGGGCAATCCGGCAGAACTTGGTACCCCCAAAAAGGGTAGTTGTGGCAGGTCCCAGGGTATCCAGCGGTAGGCCTGATCCTGCTTCTACGTGCCATGGTAGGCTATTCTGCTGTCGGCATTTGCGTGCTGATAGATCTATAAGAGCTTCGTTTCACGAAGGACTTCGGAGCTGTTGCTGTGACCGTCAAGGTGGTGGTCGGAACCCAGTTCGGAGATGAGGGAAAGGGCAAGATCGTCGATCTCCTTGCGTCCAAGTTCGACATAGTCGCGCGCTTCAACGGGGGGGCGAACGCCGGCCATACCGTGGTGACAGACGGACAGCGTTTTGCCTTCAGGTTGCTGCCCTCCGGAGCCGTCAGGCAGAAGCAGGCTGCAATCTGCAACGGGGTCGTGGTCGACGCGGAGCAGCTGCTCGATGAGATAGCCGACATCGAGGAAAGGACAGGGGGCGAGGTGAGGCTTTGGCTGAGCGACAGGGCACATGTGGTCATGCCCTATCACAAGGTCCTTGATGGTGCGGAGAAATCCTTGGTAGGGAAGCTCAGCTCGGGCAGCACGGGCCGGGGGATAGGCCCCTGCTACGGCGACAAGGTCACCAGACTGGGCATTCGGGTATGCGACCTCCTTGACGAGGAAAGCCTCAAGGCCAAGCTGGAGGTATACTACCCACTCAGGGAGAAGCTGCTCGAGGCCTACGGCCTGAAACTGGGCTTGGCGAAGCAGGAGCTAGTCGAGTGGTGTCTTGGGAAGGGGGCCAAGCTGGGCAGGTACGTCGCCGATACCTCGCTTCTTCTCAACCAGGCCATGGATGAGGGCAAGAACGTTCTTCTGGAGGGCGCCCAGGGCACCCACCTCGACATCGATCACGGGATCTACCCTTATGGGACGTCGTCCAACACGATTGCCGGCGGGGCATGCACCGGAGCAGGGATATCTCCCACAAGGATTGATCAGGTGGTCGGGATCGTGAAGGCCTACACCAGCAGGGTGGGGGAGGGGCCCTTCCCGACCGAGCTCGGTGAGCCGCTGGCATCCCGCATTAGGGAGAAGGGCGGCGAGTACGGGACGGTGACGAGGAGGCCGAGGCGATGTGGCTGGCTTGACCTTGTGATGGTTCGGTATGCGGTCCGTGTCAACGGCATATCGAGCCTCGCGATAACCAAGCTGGATGTGCTCGGCGGGCTGCGCGAGGTCAAGGTCGCGGTTGCTTACGAGCACGATGGTGAGGAGCTCAGGGAATTCCCGGCGAACATGCGGGTCCTCTCCGAGTGCCGCCCCGTGTACGAGACGCTGCCTGGGTGGCCGGATCTTTCGACAGCTGTATGGAAGGAAGTTGCAGAGCGGGGCTATGAGGAGCTGTCGATTCCCTTGAGGGAGTACATCGGCTACGTCCAGCGCTTCCTCAAGACCGAGGTGGAGATCATCTCCTTGGGACAGGACCGCGATGCAACCATAGAGATGGGCAGCTGAGCAGGAAGCCGGCAGATCAAGGGCATCAGGGTCTAGCAAGGTTCGGGCGAAGTGGCTCTAACCCATCCTCAAAGCGCACTGAAGCCAGGAGGCGGTGGTTGAGATCACCTCGGCCTCGTGCTTGCTGAAGGTGTGGTCAGCTCCCCCAACTACGAACAGGGATCGTGGATCCTTCGCGTTCTCAAAAAGCTCCCTTGCCTCGTGGGCGGGAACGACGTCGTCTGCGGAGCCGGCGACGATCAAGACCGGCCTGGGGGAGATCAGTGGGATGCTCTTCCTCGGCACATTCCTCTGCGCGCTGCGTTTGAAGCCCTCGACTCTTCGGCACACGATCGATTCAAGATTCTTCAGTCTCCTCTCGTTGTGGAGCCTGGACGATAGATCCGATGGCGCTGACCAAGCGACAACCGCCGCTACCCTTTCATCCCGCGCAGCCTCGCAGATAGCCGTCAAGCCGCCCATGCTGACTCCGATGAGGGCGACCCGAGCGGCGTCAACTCGAGGATCCTTGGACACGAAGCCTACCATCTTCCTTGCATCGCTGATCCATTCAGAAGGGGTCATCTCCGCGATCTGCCCGTCGCTCTCATTGCGGTTGGTATCCGTCTTCCCGTACCGGAAGTCGAACCTTACTGTGTTGAACCCGCAGGAAACTAGATGGTTGGAGGTCTTGAGGAGGAGGTCGTGGGCCTCGTTCTTGGAGCCGGTGAAGCCGTGCAGCAGGATGGCCGTCGGGCTGGGTCGGTCATGCGCCATGTTCCTGATGCCTACGATCCTCATCCCCTTGTTCAGTATTGTGAATCGCTCCTCCATGGGCAAACGGCATGTCTATGGGGTTAATAGATGAAGGCTTCCGGTGGGCCGCAACTGTTTTCAGCGGATTCGGGGATCAGCGTTCGGATCAACATGGACATTCCCAAGAAGTGGCTGGCCGAGATCGTCGCGGCCGAGATCATCCAGAAGAAGGAGGAGGGATGTGATCCAGCTCACATGGAGAGGAAGTTCCAGGCAATGAGGGAGAGTGCAAGCCCCGCAGAGCTTGAGTCCTTTTGGCGCAGCCTCTACGCCCTGCCGCCCCGGCCCGGATGGCGGTATGTTGAGCCGTCGCGGTTTGAGGAGATCCGGGCCGTCAGTCCCGCCGTACGGACCAGATCCTGGAAGGTCGACATGAACCAAATGGAGGACCGTATGCTTGGCGCATGGCTTGGCCGTTGTGTGGGCTGTCTTTTGGGCAAGCCGGTGGAAGGATGGGCCAAGGAGCGAATTGAGGAGTATCTGCGGTCAGAGAATGCATACCCCCTGGATGACTACTTCCCCAGGCCATATAGTGCTCAGGACAAGCCGAAGGGCCACGGACCATACCTGGGCGAGATCGACCGCATGCCGAGGGACGACGACATAGACTACACGATCCTAGGGCTGCACATCCTTGAGTCGTTCGGCCCGGGTGTAACGAGCGAACAGATAGCCGGTGAGTGGCTCGCACGGTTGCAGTACAGCTCGGTCTACACGGCCGAAAGGATCGCCTATCGCAACCTGGTGAACCAGCTCCCGATACCTGAGACCGCGACCTATCTGAATCCGTACAGGGAGTGGATCGGGGCCCAGATCCGGGCCGATGCGTGGGGCTACGCCATGCCGGGGAGGCCCTCGTCGGCGGCCGAGTTGGCCTCCCGGGACGCAAGCATCAGCCACGTGAAGAACGGCATCTACGGCGAGATGATGGTATCCGCAATGGTAGCAGCAGCCTTCTCGTCGAAGAAACCCGAGGGGATCGTCCGAGCCGGTCTGTCTGTGATCCCGGCCAAGAGCAGGCTATCGGAGGCCGTGCGCAAGCTGCTGAAGTGGTCCAGAAATGCGGATTCATGGCAGGGCTGCTGGGAACTTGTCAAGCAAGACTACGGCCACTATTCTCCCGTCCACACGATCAACAATGCGCTCAACGTTGTTTTGGCCCTCATCTATGGCAAGCTTGATTTCACAAGGACGATCGGGATCGCCGTGATGGGTGGATGGGACACCGACTGCAATGGGGCAACGGCCGGGTCGATAGCTGGAGCCGCCTTGGGTGCCTCCATGATCCCGAAGAAGTGGAAGGAGCCACTCCAAGACAAGGTCGAAAGCCATGTGAGGGGATATCAGGAATGCAGGATTTCGGATCTTGCATCGAGGGCGACGAGGCAGGCCGTGCGCAGCATTCAGGCTCTTGGGGTGTCGTAGACACGGACATGCTCCGTCCGGACCGAAATACTAACAAGATGTGGAACATCGCCTTGACACTATGCAGAGTCCCAAGAAGAGGGCCGTCCCTTTGGGTCTGCTTGTCGTGGTGACGGGCTTGACCGTTGCTGGATCTCAGGCTGAGACGCCGGTTTACGAGCTATCGATGATGCCGATCCGAGGGATGATCTGCCTCACCCCGCAGGGCAATCCATCCTCATACCCGGATGAGATGTCGACGATGGCAGCGATGGGGGTCAACCTTCTCAACAGCTTCCATGGCAGAACTTCAAACAGCCGAACGTTCCTGGACATTGCCGATCAATCCGGCATGAAGTGCATCCCTTCCATCCCGCTGATATGCTGGATCAGATTCGGGGATCCGCCATATGCCAAGACCGGGGACCTTGCGCTTCGATGGGACAACATTCTGGAGTGGCTCAAACTGTACGGCTATGTCTGGCCGGACGTGCCAGAGCCCTTCCGTCAGGGTGCAGACGGAACGGAACCCCTGACCGACGAGCAGCTAGAGGAGCAGGTGAGACAGACGATCCAGGAGCTGGGAACGTCCCATTCGTCGCTCGTCGCCTACTATGCGTTTGATGAGCCGGAGGCCAACGCGCCCGGTGTGATGGACAGGATCGCCAGGACCCATGCCGCGTTCTGCAGGCTTGGCTCCTCGGCGAACGCTTCCTTCCTTCCCCCGACCATCACCGGCATATTTACTTGGGGGCAGGAAGGCCAGGGTGCGGCCAAGGAGTACATGGCCAAGGCAACCGGCTATGGCAGTCCGCCAGCTCCCAAGCCGCCCGTCCTTATGTACGACTGCTACATACTGGCCTACGCCGTGGGAAGCGGCCTCTCCGAGTACGAGACGTATGCCAACCAGTGGGTGAAGCTTGGGGACCAGTACGGCGTGCCAGTCATCGTCGTCCCGCAGGCATTCAACATCAATCAAAGGCCCGCGCCGAACGAGCTTCGGGCCCAGGCCTACCTCGCCTTGGCGGCGGGATGCAAGGGAGTGAACTGGTTTCGGTTCGAGACCCTGGAGGGCATCGGCAACTACACCTTCGATGAGATACGGGGCATCAACGAGGACCTCGAAGTCATCGGCCCAACGCTGATGAAACTGACAAAGGTTCAGAACGCGGCCACCATCAAGGGGTGCGGCGGCAGGTTCAACTCCGGCACCATCAACACGTTCCTGCATGCCGAGAGTTCCCGAAAATACCTCTTCGTGGCGAGCAAGAACGTCACGAAGAAGGACACGGCCAACATCACCGTCTCAAAGGCAGGAGTCGGCTACCCAGTAGAGAGCATCTTGGACTGCATGACGAACCGGACCGTTGAGTTTCGGGATGACGGAGTCTCCTTCTCGTTCAGCTACGGCCTTGAGCCCGGCCAGGGCAGGCTATTCGAGTTGCGGGGGGACACGAGCATCCCGGTCCCTGAAGCTGGCTTGGCGTGTGCCCTGTTCGCCTCGCTCTGCTTGATCGGCTCCCTACCGAGAGGTGGCGAGAAGTACTAGGCTGACGCCCTTCACTGCCATGATGCATAGGCAAGCAGCGACCACGCCCGCCAAGGGGAAGAGGATGATGGAGAGGACCAGGGACCCGAGCACCGCTCCAAGAAGATCCCATGCGTAGACCGCTCCTGCAACCGCTGGTAGATCCCTTCCTTCCGCAACCCTCGCCCGGCTGCAGAGCGAGAACTCGGACCCAACCATGAAGCCAGAAGCCGTGTTCAGTCCCAGCATCAGGAGCTTTGGAAGAAACGAGAACCATCCGAGGTCTTGAAGGCCGCCGAGGAGCAGCAGGAGGACTAGGAAGGACGGACAGAAGGCAACGATTGCAGCCTCCATTCTCGCAAGGCCGGGATATCGGCCTTCCGCGATCAGTCTGTTCATGGTGCTTCCTCCGAGCCAAAGGCCAAGCATGAACGCCGTCAGGATCAAGCCGATTTCCTGGTATAGGTAGCCAAAGAACGACTGGAACGCAAGGATCACTGCGACGTTAATCCCCATCCCGAAGAAGCCAGTTGATGCTACCACAAACGGGATGGGCAGGAGGCCTCTCGCTAGGAGCCTTCTTCGCAGGGAGACGCTGACAAGTCCGATGGCCGCTATGATCGCAAGCACGGACACCATATCTGTCCTCTCCAGCGCGCGGACGGCCCAGAGCAGGCGGGGTGAGAATATCGAAGTCCAGTATGCCAGCGAGTAGAAGACGGCGCAGGGTTGGAGGTCGCGATTCGTTTCAGTGCTTGTGCCTTCAAGGGAATCGCGGTACCAGTCGGCACGGGCTGGGTCCAACAGCTGTTCAAAGGCGTGGCAGGGAACGATCGTGTCCATGTTCAGTGAACTATATCTTTCGCAGAGCGTCTGCGGGTCGATCGCGGAGAGGTTGATGTCGTTCGAGGCCAGAAAGATGCTGGCTGCTCCAGGCACGACCCTGACTTGGTCAAAGGACCGGCTCAGAGTCTGAAGCATGCACCTGTTCATCTTGCGCTCCTCGGTCGAAAGATAGCCGGTTGCCCCGGGCACCGGGAATGCCAAGATTCCGCCCTCCGCGAGCCTAGACCCCGCCAAGGCAAGGAACTCCACGGTGTAGAACCGGTTCAGGCTGAGCGAGGAGGGATACGGCAGGTTCATCAGGACCACATCGAATCTGTCCCCGGTGCGTGCTAGGAACCGTCTTCCGTCGGTGCTTTCGATCTTGACCCTGGGATCGTAGAACTCGCATTGCGTCGTGTTGGTTGGGTGGTCGCGTATGAGCCGGATCAGAAGCGGGTCCTGCTCCACGTACACTACCTCGGTTACATTGTATCTCAGAATCTCCGACAGAACTCCCCCGGCCCCGCCGCCGATGACCAACACCGTCTTGGGATTCCCGTGAGCCAGCAGCGTGATGTGGACGAGTGTCCTGGCCGCCGCAACATCCGGGATCGGCGATGTGACCGTTGCCACGCCATCCACGAAGAAGGTGATCTGCTCTGCCTGTTCGACCACCGCGATGTTGCCGTACACGGAGTTTTCCGAGCGAATCAGTTCGTATCCCTTCCATCTCGCTTTCAGCGTAGCCGTTTCGATCGAAGCGGTCTGAGAGCAGAGAAGCACGCAGCCGATGGCTACGAGAGCGACGGTGAGCGTAGCGGGAATGCCAATGCCCCGCAGCCGCGTCGGTGAAGCTTTGACGATAAGCAGCAGGCCGGAAAGGAGGTTCAGGGCCCCGACTATGAAGGCCGAGGCTGTGGAGGGGATCCAGGGGACGAACAGGAATGTCGCGGCGATGCCTCCGATCACTGCGCCTCCTGCCTCCAGCGCATACACTGAACCTATCGTGATCTGGATGCCACGGGCCGCCGAGAAGATCCTGCACCCCAATGTGAACTGGGCGCCGTCGCATAGCGCCAGGGGCGCCATGATGACGAGGGAAAGAAAGGTGATCGATGGGAGGCCCACACCCTGTCCGGGCACGAAGCCTGCGAGGTTCCTCACAATCCTTGCTTCGGCGACGGCAAGGGGCAGGAGTGCTGCGACGGCAACTTGGAGGCCGACATAGTGGGCCAAGGACGCATCTGTGCTGCTCCGGGACAGTCTTCCGGAGCCCCAGCTGCCAAGGGCCTCGATCAGGAGCCAGTTCGCCAGCATGACGCCGATTGACAGCTCATTGCCGAGGAAGTCGACGAGGAGCTCCCTTAGGAGAACGACCTGCACCATCGTGGAGGTGAATCCTAGGACAAGGAGAGCAATGGGGATGCCGTGGCGCAAGGCTCTCTTGAATCCAGACTAACCCGGACTTGTAATGATTTCCCCCGTGCTCTATGCCTAGTGCCATCCGAGCAGCAGAAGGATCCGGTACAAGAGCCCTCCTGCCAGGGTGGCAAAGGCGATTTCGAATGTGGTTATGTAGGCAGCCTCCTTCCAGTTGAACTCCTCGACCAAGGCAGCGATCGTGGCTACACAAGGGATGTAGAGCATGACGACGAAGGCGAAGACGTACATCTGCAAAGGGCTGAGCACAGCGCTGAAATGTTGAGTGCCCAGCAGCGTTGCCAGCATCAACACGGTGAGCTCCTTGCGGAGGATGCCCACTATGAGAAGCACGCCCAACGCGGATGGCAGCCCCAACAGGTTCACGGTGATGGGCGATATCGCGTCGGAGATGATGCTAAGGACGCCCGCGACCTCCGCGGCCTTTATGGCAACTCCTGCGATGGCGATGATCGGGAACGCGATCCTGACGAAACCGCTCACCCTGGACCATGTCTGTCTCCCGATCACCTTTCCAGATGGCCTCTTGTAGGACGGCATCTCCATGATCAATCCGATTGGTTCGCCGGGGAGCGTCTTGTAGGCGATCCTGCCCAGCGCGAAGATGATCGCAATGTCAATGACGTAGAGGGATAGGGCGTACGTCACCCCGAGGTACTTTCCGACCAAGGCAAGGATCACGATGGTCCTGGCGGTGCAGGGGACGAGGGTGGAGACGAAGGCGGCTATCAGGCGCTCCCTGCGTGTTTCCATGATCCTGCATCCGAGAACGGCAGGAACATTGCAGCCAAAGCCAAGGAGCATCGGTATGAAGGCCTTGCCGTGCAGGCCCATCCTGTGCATCGCGGCGTCCATCAGAAATGCGATCCTGGCGAGATAGCCCGAATCCTCCAGGAGGGAAAGTATGAGGTAGAAGGGCAGTATGAAGGGGACGGCAATGGCTATCCCGGCAAAAAGCCCTTCCACTAGGCCCTCTCCCAGGATCTTCCCCAGGAGGCCGGAGCCCAGCAGGTCTTGAAGGAAAGGCCGGAAGAGGTCCAATGCCGCGTCCAGAAGGCCCGAGGCCCAGCTGCCAAAGGAGAAGACCGCATAGAACATTCCCAGCGTTATCAGCGCCATTACGACGTAGCCCCAGAACCCGTGCGTGGTCAGCGAGTCGATACGGCTGGAGAAGGTCGGGCGAGGCCTTTCCCTGAACGCCATGGAGGCCGAGCAGATCCGGTGGGCCAAGGTGTAGCGCTCTGAGGTGATCACCGTCCCGACGGGCTCGCCGTGGATCGACTCGATCTCGGAGCGCAGTCTCGCGGCCTCGTTCAGGATGGCCTGATCGGAGACCATGGCCTCGACCTCGGAGTCCTGTTCGAGCAGCTTCATGGCAGTCCAGCGCGGCGGGTAGTCCCCCGACCTTGCCTTGGCCTGGATCATCTCGCTCAGGAGGGCTGCCCGGGACTCGATCTCCGATCCGTAGCGCAGCTCGCTTGGTCTGGACCGCGGGCGCTGGAGGGCCACCCCGATCGCAGCTCGCAACATCTCGGTCAGTCCGACCCGTTTCACGGCAACTGTCGGGATGACGGTAACTCCCAGCTCGGCTGAGAGTCTCTGGATGTCTATGTCGATCCCCGCGTTCCTTGCAATGTCATACATGTTCAGGGCGACGACGAACGGGACCTCGAGCTCCATGAGCTGAAGTGTGAAGAAGAGGTTGCGCTCTAGGACGGTGGCATCCACAACGTTGACTATCACGTCGGGCCTTTCCTCGGCGATGAACTGGCGGGAGACGATCTCCTCCTCGGAGAAGGTCGAGAACGAGTATATCCCGGGTAGGTCGATTATGTTCAGCCTGCGGCCTTCGAAGAACAGGCTTCCCGTGGCCTTCTTCACGGTCTTCCCGGGCCAGTTCCCTATTACCTGGCTGAGCCCGGTGAGCTCGTTGAAGATGACGCTCTTGCCCACGTTTGCATTCCCAGCCAGGGCGATGCAAAGCTCGGCCTCAGCCAAGGGACTCCGCCTCAACGAAGACTCTTGAAGCGATCCCCCAGCCAATTGCCAGCCTTGAGCCTCTGACCTCGATCTCAACAGGACCCTTCAGGGGAGCGGACGTCACCATCTTGACCGTGGTGCCCGGCGTGAGGCCCATATCGCAGAGCCTTTGGACAGCTCCCCTTCCTGCCCGGACGAAAGCGATCTTGGCGGATTCGCCCTTCTTGAGCGAGCTCAGGGCCTTGATCGGCCTGTCTCTCTTCTGCGCGGAGTAGGTCCCAGCCGCCATACACTCCGCGCAGCTCGAGAAGGGGCTGTTGCAGGGAGGTATAGGCATGTTATCGTCGGCGCAGAATTCCGGGTGTTTGAGGATGCGACACAAGGCTACCTCTGCCTCGTCCGAGAGATGATGTTCCAGCTCACAAGCCTGCGCATGAGCCTTGTCACGGTGCATGTTGAGGACCAAGACGAGGAAGGTCTCGAGCAGTCGGTGCTTCCTGGTCATCCTGGCACCTTCGCTCTTACCTTCCCGTGTCAGGCGCGCGCCCCTGTATGGGATGTACTCGACGCAGCCCCTCTTGGCAAGCTTCTGGATCATCTGTGTTGCGCTTGCTGGTGCGACCCCTAGGTGCTTGGCAAGCTCGGTCGTCTTGACCGGATTCCCATCGCGGGTCAGTTTGTACAGGGCCTCCAGGTACTCCTCGGGTCCCTCTTCCATGACCA
>Ga0172365_10002884_pt1 | contig 12795 bp, 9 predicted proteins | sample LakKivSesite48cm_FD_114535 | JGI IMG/M metagenome (GOLD analysis project Ga0172365, IMG submission 114535) | Sediment microbial communities from Lake Kivu, Rwanda - Sediment site 48cm | ecosystem: Environmental > Aquatic > Freshwater > Lake > Sediment | place: Rwanda: Western Province, Lake Kivu...
GCAATTCGCGCCAATTCCATACCACCCGGACCGCCACCGACAACCGCGACATTATACAATTTTTCTGCAGGCTTCAGATGAATGAAACGCTCATCACCAATAGCGGGATTGATAGCGCAGCGCATTTCACGTTTGATGTACAGCGATTCCTGCCAGCATCCGACGAGACAGGAAATGCATTTTCGGATTTCGTCTGTTTTGCCGGCTCTTGCTTTATTTGCCCAGTAGGGATCAGCAATCATTTGTCGAGACATCCCGACTAAATCCGTTTTCCCTTCGGCGACTATTTTTTCGCAGTACACAGGGTCTCGGAGGGTATGGCTGGTTATTACTGGGATTTTTACATGTTTTTTAATCTCTTCAGCGGTATAGGTATTCCACCCTTGGGGATAATACATTGGGTCCATGGTTGGTCCTGGGACTTCGAATATACCGGCGCTGATGTCAAGATAGGCAACACCATTTTCTTCCATTAATTGTGCAATTTTAATACTTTCATCGAGGGTTCGGCCACCTTCGATCCATTCTTCACCTGAATAACGAATCCCAATCGGGAAATCTTTCCCACACTTCATCCGAATCCGCTGAATTATTTCCAAAGGGAATCGCATCCGGTTGATGAAACTCCCACCGAAACGGTCATTTCGTTTATTTACATAAGGGCTCATAAACTGGGCGATCAAATAACCATGTGCTCCGTGCAATTCCACGGCATCGAAGCCTGCTTCTTGAAGTCGCCAGGCTCCTTCAGCAAATTTTTCTATAAGTTCGTAAATTTCTTCAACCGTCATTGCCCGGATCGATTTACCATGAGCTTCACTTTCAGCATAAACGACTTCATGACCAGCAGACCCAGGAATATCAACAATCATATCAGTAGCAGAAATGAGGTCTTTCCGCGGCCAAGCTGCCTGACGACCGGGATGTTGAATTTGTACTGCACACTTCGCTCCATGCCGATGCATTGCTTCAGCAAGCGATGCCAAGCCTGGAATTAATGGGTCTTCATCAACCGCAAGACAGGTCACCGTCGGTCGTCCTGTTTTTTTATCCGGAGTAGCTGCACCAACAATAATAAAACCACAACCGCCTTTGGCAATTTCTTCATGATAAGTAATAACCCGTTGATTTACTGAACCATCAGCATTTGCTGAACTAATATCAGTTGGAACATGACAAATGCGATTGGAGACGATAAAATTGCCGATTTGAATAGGTGTGAATAAATGAGGAAAATAATGGTTATTCAAACGAATACCCTCCTGTCCTCTAAATATAATAAATAGGCATCCCCTACCAGGAAAAAACCTGGCACCAACTGAAAAATGAAAGCACTTTCTTGAAAAAAGCAACCAAACGAATCAGTCATTTTCGAGGAACTCAGACATTTTTTGGCTAAATGACTTTAAATAACAGGAGTTATATAATTCTTTTTCACCTCCCAATTCAGTTGATTCTATAGTATACATTATCTACTGTTTACCAATTTTTACAATTGAAGAAACGATAGATTATAATAATATAATTGTATATCATTATTTTGATATTAGTAAATATCACCATCGGGTCTTATTGTCAATAAGATGAAAAAAATCAAAGTATGTTTGAAGATGAGCAGTTTGTAAAATTTATGAATACTTTTTATTCTTCCATAATTGACGGAGCCAGTTGAGGATCATTTTTTCGTAGCCGCGGGTTGAAGGATGGTAATAAACCTTGCCGGAAAGCTCGGGTGGGAAATATTCTTGTTCGATGAATGCCCCAGGATAATTATGGGCGTATTTATAGTCTTTCCCATAACCGGTTTTTTCCATAAGATGGGTAGGAGCGTTGCGTAGATGAAGAGGTACCGGGAGAGATCCGTATTCACGGACGTCGGAGGTTGCCCGATGAAGGGCGACACATGATGCGTTGCTTTTGGGAGCGCTGGCAACATAAAGAGTGGCCTGCGCTAAAGAGAGACGGCCTTCAGGCTCACCTAAAAAATCGTAAGCCTGTTGAGCAGCTACTACAACCAATAAGGCGCGTGGGTCGGCATTTCCAACGTCTTCAGATGCACAAGCAATGAGTCGGCGCAAGATGGAATGGGGATGTTCACCGGCCTCTAACATCCGGCACATCCAGTAGATCGCTCCATCTGGATCGCTTCCTCTTAAGCTTTTGTGAAAAGCTGACAACATGTTATAGTGTTCTTCACCGCTTTTATCATAGAGGAAGGATTTTCTTTGGAAAACATCACCAACAAGTTCAACAGTAATGGGCTTTTTTTGAGTTTGAGCAACATTTACTACAATTTCGAGAAGGTTTAACACCTGCCGTGCGTCACCATCGGCCATTTCAGCTAAATATTGGAGAGCATCATCAGGAATTGTCAGCTCAGGAAGATTCAGTCCCCTTTCATTGATAATAGATCGTTTCATTAAATCGATCAAGTCGGCAGTTGGGATTTTTTGAAAAATAATCACCTGCGTACGTGACAAAAGCGGTCCGATTACTTCGAATGAAGGGTTTTCAGTAGTAGACCCGATGAGTACCACCGCTCCCTCCTCTACATGAGGTAATAAAACACTTTGTTGACCTTTATGGAAGCGATGAATCTCGTCAATAAAGAAAATGGTTTTAATTGATTCGTCTAAGTTTTTTTCTGCTTCTTTGATAGCTTCTTTGATTTCTTTTACTCCAGATGCAACAGCACTAATTGAAAATATTCTATAACGAAACAATTCAGCTAAAAGGAGCGCGGTGGAGGTTTTCCCCGAACCAGGAGGGCCCCAGAATATCATTGAAGGAAGGTTACCTGTCTGAAGGAAACGAGTTAAAATACCATTTTCCCCCGTGAGATGAGGTTGACCTACGATATCTTCAAGAAGTTGGGGTCGCATCCGAAAAGCCAAAGGTTGATATGAAGACTGAGGATTCAAAAATAACTCTTTTTTAGGAGGGCTCACAACTTTTACCTCGCTGGATTATTGCTTTTATCGATTAACTTGGGAGATCATTTTCATCGAGGGAAGCCCTTCCCTCTTCCATTAGATTATCAATTGGATCGGCAGTAAAGGGAAGGGCAGTAAAGGCTCCCAAGGCAGAGTCGATCTCAATTATCCAGCCAAGAGTATCATTTGAAAGTAATCCGATTTTATCTCCTAATGCAATTTCCATGGTTTGAAAAAAGGTATAGTTTTTAAATATGGTATTCATATCATCAAAAGAAATCTCGTTTAGCTGCGAAAGATAATACTTGATTCCTTCTTGCACCGTATATTCTTCAATGGTAAGATAATTCTCTTGAGGGCAATCAACAATGAGTTGTCGTATCAGTTCGGTTTTTAAATCCTCGGATTTTTTAAAGAGCATTTGCAAGTCATTCAAAATATCCTTGATCCATTCCAAATTTTCCTGCATGGGTATTTGATTCCTCTTTCATAATTTATTAAGTTAAAGTACCAAATCATTTATCTCTCGTTTTACAATGAAGTTCATTCCGAGGATAGAAAAATACTTGGCATCTTTAATTTGAATCAATCAAATTGGTTTTTATTTCTTGCTCATTTTCATTAATTTTTCCACTTCTTCCGGGAATGGAGCACCTTCCATTGGACCCCTTCGGGTGACGGCTAACGCTCCAACCGCATTGGCGTAGCGGGCACTTTCTTTGAGAGACCGTTTCTGGATGAGACTGACCAGAAATCCGGCATCAAAACAATCACCAGCTCCAGTTGGGTCAATTTCTTCGACGTCAAATGCTGGAACCTCTAACTTTGATCCCTGGGAATAGACTGTACTCCCCTGCGAACCTTTTTTAAGAATAACTAATTCTGCTCCTCTTTCCAATAAAGCCAGACAGGCTTCTTCTGGTTCTTTTTTTCCAGTGAGCATAGTGGCTTCTTCTCCAGATGGGAAGACGATAGAAACATTATCCAAAATCGGTTGACACAAAACTCTGACCTTATCCACCCCTAAAATCTCAGGGCGAATATTAGGATCGAAACTGATCTTCACCCTATTCTTCTTCGCAGTCTGAATAGCCAGATAGATCGTCTCTCGCCAACTATCGTTTATGGAAACTGCTGATCCGTTTATATGCAAGAAACGAGCACCACGAAAGTAGGAATCAACAATTCGACTTTTTTCGATGGTGCCGCTGGCAGCATTGCGAATATGGTATAAAAATTTCCGTGAACCATCGGCAAAATAGGCAACAAAAGCAACACCAGTTGTAACGTCAGGATTATTTTTAAAGTAAGTCAAATCCACCCCATCCTGAAGTAGACGATCACGTATAACCTTCCCAAAATCATCGTTACCCACGGTCCCGATGTACCCCACTTTTCCTCCCAGACGAGAAGCACAATCAGCAAAGATTGCTGGTGCTCCGCTGGGGTATGGTCCAATGAATACTTCTGGTTTGTCGAGACCGGCACCGATTTTATCTCGCATAATTTCTACCAGAGCTTCTCCCATGGATATTATTTCAGGCATTTCTGTCCCTCCACACCTTTTAATTCTGAATCACGTTTTTTGTATTAAAATTCTTTGACGCAAATATAACATACAATAAGAAAGAGAAAAAGAGTTTCTCTATTTTTTATAATAATAATTCTGCCTACGGCGTAGAATTGAAAAAGTGAAAGGAGTCAAACCGAGGGTAGACGACACCCATACGAATATATTTTTTGATAGGAATGATGAGTTTTTATTGTTCAGATTATACCAGGGCTTTTATTTGGCGTGAATGCCTATTTTATTCCAAAGATTACTTATCGCTGAAAGAGCAATTTGAATATCATTATTGGTAACCATGCGCGAGGTGACAAAACGGATGGTGTACGTTCCGGCACGGGTCGCTAAAATTCCAACCATATTTAATTGATCAATCATTTCCTTACTGGTAATACCGGTTTCAGTGATATCTACCAACACAAAATTGGTTTGGACTTGATTGAGATCGATTTTCATTCCAGGTAATCGGGCTAGGCCTTCGGCGAGAACACGGGCATTTTGATGATCTTGGCGAAGAACATCGATATTGTCTTTTTGGAGAGCGACCAATCCGCATGCACATAACCAACCGGTCTGACGCATACCCCCACCCAACATCTTACGATAGCGCTTTGCTTTTTGAATAAATGGACGTGAGCCGGCGAGGATAGATCCGATGGGAGCACTTAATCCTTTGGAAAGGGAAATCATAACCGAATCCGCCCACCGGGTAAGGGATTGGACGTCGGTGTCGAGAGCAACGACAGCATTCAGAAGGCGAGCACCATCGCAATGGACGGGTAAGCCATACCGCTGTGCCAAAGTTTTAACGGCTTGAATTCTATCGAGTGGAGGAATAATGCCTCCATATCGATAATGGGTAATTTCGGTGCAGATGAGTCCAGTTGGAGGATAATGGATGTCATCGGACCGAATGGCATTCTCGATGGCGGTGGTTTTAGGAATACCTGATGCATCAGCGATGCCTCGGAACATCAGACCCCCAACCACTGCTCCGCCTCCGGTTTCAGAGAGTCGGATATGGGCGTTTTCTTCTAATATCACTTCGTCTCCCCGGTGAGTGTGAGATAGCAGAGCGATTAAATTTCCCATGGTACCACTGGGAACAAACAGAGCTTCTTCTTTTCCTAAGAAATCGGCGGCAAATTCCTCTAAGGCAACCTGGCTGGGGTCTTCACCATAAACCGAATCACCCAGGGGAGCATGCCGAGCGGCTTCAATCATCTTCTCGGTGGGAAGGGTTATGGTGTCACGGCGTAAATCAATGAGTTTCACGTATTCATCGCTCCCCTTTTTAAGGCTCATCTTTCAAGAACGAGGTAAAGATTTCCTTAAAGAGTTCCTTCTTAATCTGCTGGATTGGTCGTCCTTCTTTGCTCTTTTCCATGCAGTATCCCCAAACACTGATCGTCATCACTAGCATGAGTTCTTTCCCGTCGATGATCAGCCCATTTTTAGTTTCAATCGTTCCAATTTTTTCTCCTAATCGATCCCGAAAGGTATGAAATTTGTTCATCACTTTTTCAAAACTTTCCATGGTGTTGCGATGATGGAGAAAATCATAGCCGGCACGCTGGAATACGATCATCAATTCCCTTTCATCGATAAGGAATTTGAAGAGTCGGTCAATTATCAAGACAAGCCTTTCTTTTTGACTTCCTTTCAAATCAAGCTCTTCAATAGCCTCTAATGATTGCTGAATAATTTGCTCGATCAGGCCGATCATCAAATCGAGCTTACTACTAAAATAATAATAGATTGTGGATTTTTTTACTCCCGAAGCTTTTGATATATCTTCGAGGGTCGCTTCAAAATAACTTTTTTCAGCTAACACCCTTTTAGCGGCGTCCAAGATCTGTTGTTTTTTATCAATCAACCGAATCACCCTAAATTTGGTTTGAAAGAATAACTTTTGCAAACGGCGTAATAATCAGAAAACATACTTCACACTGAATGAGATCGAATCACCTGTCATCCCCAGTTTCGAAGTCGGGGCTCCGCTGGAAATTGAATAAGAAAGGGAAACCAACCAATTATCTTTGGGTTTATAATCAGTCCCGATGATATTGATCATGCTCCCATCTTCAAGGCTGAGAATTGAGTTGAGAAATGGCTTCCATTTATCGTTCGGACTAGGTTTTTCCAAACGCAAAAACAGGTAAGGAGATACATTATTCCCTTCCTCATAGGGATTCCCGAGCATATAAATTAAGTTGTAATACGTTTTATCCCCAGCAGTATAGTCGGCTCCAACACTAACTTTCCAATAAAGTTCATCGAACACGTCAACCATGGTAAATGAGGTGGTTCCGTCTGGTTGATGAGTGGTTATATGATTGGTCCATTTCTGGGGCATAAAAAGGGCAAAATCAGCCCGGAAAGTCACTCCCGCGATCCCCGGTATCTCACCCTGAAATTCCATACCCAAGACACTCCGTTCCGGATATCCCATTTCCACATCAGCAAGGCTTGATCCATCATCCCAAGTCGTAATATCAGTATTATATGGATAGGCGGAGAGATAATATCCTTTCAAGAAACTAAAGGCGGCATCAACACTCCCCACTTTCCCCCGGGCACGAAGTCCCCATATTGGGTTGGTAAAACTGACATCGGGTTCGATTTTGGAAATTTGAATGTCCATTGGCGAAGGGTTTATCTTTGCTGCTGCAGCCAATTGGTATCCAAGTAAGAGCTTTTCAACGTAATCTGGAGTAAAATTGGATCGAAATTCGGGTTGATAAACAAATTCCAAAGACCAGGTTGGATTCATGTACCATTCGACATCCAGTCCGAGGATAGGTATTTTATCATCGAAAACATCTCCGCTGATCGACTGGTTGAAAGGTCTCGGATTAACATTATCGACCGGACTGAAGGCATCGCTTGCTCCCCAGGTGAGATGAAGATAACCGATTTTGAAGTCGATATCCTCCGAGATGGCTCCGATCCCTTGCACATAAAGCTCATTCAAACGAACCGGTGAAAAATTATTTTCATCCTGGTATTTGAGAGTCAGGTCAGCAAAAAGATAATATTTATCGCTCAATGAAGGGTTGTATTTCAACCGGAGTGAGGTTCCATAATCGAGATCGCCATCGGCAAAACTATAGGATGTGTACCCACGTGCCTCGCCGTAAATATCGGCTGCTAACGCTATTGATGAAAGAACCAGAACTAAAACCACAGTGAGAAAACTTTTGGTTGCATTCATTTTGCCTTCACCTTATAACTGGGGTCGCTGGATGGTTCTTACACTAAAGAAATCTTTTGCCAGATTCACTCCTTTTTCCACGCTCTCCATTTGCAGGAATGACTTGGTATTATCTTTAAGGTCGGTGAAAGTGAGCTTCATAATGGTGATGCTTCCATCCGTCTCCTCCTTCACTTCCTGAATGTCCAAAACTTTCCAGGGATTGCCTTCGAGATCAAAAAACTCAATTTTTTTAAAATAAAATTTTTCTTTATCGACGGTCATGGTGAGCTTGGAATAATCAGTATCGGTATCATTCGGTTTGAGGTCGAGAACGTAGGTCTGCTCATCCTCGCTGACCAGGCTCGATTCATAATCGTCTTTGGTATAACCTCCCCCGAAATCACCAAAAGAGAAATTCGTTCCAGCGAATTTTTCTTTTTTACTGGAACCAGCGATCCGTCGTACCTTTTTAAAAGCAGGCATGTAGAGATAAATCTCTTCTCCGTCTTTTAGGCTGAGCATGGTGACGTTTTTTACTTCCGCCGGGCTGAGAAAACGGAAGATAAAAGCTCGATTTTGAGTATTTTCAGAATCATCAACCGAATACATAACCAGGTCGCGTATTTCCTGTTTTCCTTTTTCATCGGTCAGAGTCATTTTGCCGATTGATTTCTGGGTAGTGTTAATGCTTCGCTTAGCCTCAATTTTATCCAAAATTTCATCAGCGGTAAGGGCAAAAGCGCTCCAGTAAGTAACAAGGCAAAGTACAGCGCAGAGCACAATTCTCAGAATGTTTTTTTTCATGATGATAACCTCTTTCTCCATTATAAAGTTTTGAATTAGTATATTTCTTTTCATTTCATATCGTTGACACACTGGAATTTATTCCGGTCGCAGATGGAGAGCAAAAGCGGGAGCAAAAAGAGTGTATAGATGACTGCTACGAGGAGAATGGTAGCAATGAGCGCTCCAAAGGTCCGCATCATGCTCACTGGTGAAAAAGCGAGTACATAGGTACCAAATGAGACTGAAAGAGAATTGAGTACCATGCCTCGACCAGTACTGGTAATGGTCTTATAAAGAGCCGTTTTCGGATCGACTGCAAGTTCTCGGTTCCAACGATAAATAAAATGGATAGTGTAGTCTATTCCAGCGCCAATGGCAATGCTCGCTACCATAAGGGTGGCAACATTGAGCGGAATCCGGAAATAGCCCATAATACCAAAGGAGGTGTATACGGTGAGCATAAGTGGGATGTAGGCAAAAACCGAGCGTTTGAAGTTTTTGAGTTGGAGCAAGATGAGGCCAAAAATGACCAGGAAAGCTACCAACATACTCTTCCACTGTTCAGTAAAGAAACGGCTGTTGATGGTGTTCTGGATGATAGGGGAACCGGTGAGATTATAATGAACGGTGATGTCCCCGTCTTCAGCGGGCATATAGACCACACTGTCGAGAACTTCATAGAAGATGAATTGGAACTCATCATTGAGCTCTCTTCCGGTCACTTTTTCCATTTCGCTTTTTAAGGCGTTCATTTTCCCTTTTCGACCTAATTCATCGAGCGAGGTTGAAAGGGTGTCGGCTAAGTACTCCGCTGTTCCTTCGTCGAGAGAAAGATTGCTCTGGAGCATTTCTTCGAGTGTCCGAGTGCTGGGATCGGAATAATAGGTATTGAGTGCCTGTGCTACCTCTTCCACGGTGAGCCCAAGGTCCTGGATCTGTAGAGATGCTCCCTTAGCAACGTCGTCGGCTAAGCTGGTGTTTTTGGCCACAAAATCAGAAACCGGCTTTTGAATGATAGATAGAACCGACTCTTTCACCGTCTCAGCATTTTCGAGAGGTTGGTTGAGGAAGATTTGCATGTCTTCCACAATGGTCGAAGCGAGATACTTTTGGGCATCGAGACTATCGATGGCCACCGCCTTTACTTGGTTGGGACGTGAGCTCAGGAACTCTTGCATCTTCTTGATTTCCTGGTTCAAGTTCTGGGAGGTAGACTCAACCGCTCTTCCTTCGATAATAGTCTCGTTTTCGTCCTTGCTGATGCGACCTTCAACATAACTATTCCCTTTGGCGTAGAGCCAGAGATTCCCGATTTTTTCTGGTGTGTCGGGAATGGCTTTGTAGCCAGGACCTTCGACCGCTTCATTCAAATTCATCACGAAGTTGGCAATGGAAGATGAATCACGAAAAGCATAGAGTTGTTCGCCAAATTTAGCGGCTCTCACCATTTCCCGAAGGATGAAAGGGTTTTTCACGTCTTCTGTTTTAAGATAAACGTAGTCATAGTCAGACCCACCGAAGCGATTTTTGAAATATTCGAGAAGGATGGTAATCGGGTTGTTTTCCCCCATGTTGGCTTTCACCGTGGTTTCCACCCGAATGAGAGGCAAGCCGAGTCCTAAAATGATTATTACCACCACGGCCACTATGATCACGGTTTTTCTTTTGTGCACCACAGAATGATAGACAAAATTGAGCAGTTTATTGAGAAGAGAATTTGAATTCTGGACTTCTTCGAAATCAAAATGTTTTGGTGCTTTTTTGGGTTGGAAAATGGTTAAAAATGCCCCCAAAGAAAAGGTCGCCAAGATAAAACCAAAAGCAATTCCGAGGCCTGAATACAACCCAAATTCAGCTACTGGACGGAAAGTGGCAGTCATAAGTGAGAAAAAGCCTCCAAGGGTAGTTACTGCCGAAAGAAGAATTGGCACGAACACCCAACTTACAGTATGTTCCACGACTTTCTTCCCCGAATATTGGTGACGAAAGTCGTAGTAGCGATTCATGAAATGGATGCCATAAGCGGTGACCAGGGCAAGCATCATGATGGGTAAAGCGGATGAGATCATGCTGAGAGGGCGGTTGAGAACAACTGATAAACCGAGAATCCAGATTGAGGTAAAAACCGAAATGAAGAGAGGGAGCAATACCCCTTGAAAAGTGCGGAACCCCCAAAAAAGAACGAGTAAAAGAACGAGGGCGGAAATGGGAGTGATCATGGAGATGGTCCGGCGAGCATCGACCGCCATTTGTTTTGTGATCACCGGCAGACCAAAGTAAATGATCTTCTGGGCATTCCCCTGAAGGGGGTTCACGACTTTTTCGACTGCTTCCACTGCCTTGTACTCATCGACATTGCTGTAGAATGATATCGCCACAATGGTCGCTTTGCCGTCTTCGGTGACCATTTTCCCCCATATGAGTTCATCCTTTTGTAAGTCGGATTTCAATTTTTGAGCTTCTTCATCAGTTTTAGGGAGGATTTCGACTACATCTTTGACATTAAATCCTTCTTCAGTAGGTATAATCTTTGGCATATTGGTGAGTGCAGACACATTTCGAACTTCAGAAACTTTACTCACCTCATTGACGATCTGCTCCAGGGTTTTCATGCTTTCCGGTGTGAAAAGGTCGTCGAATTCGAGAGCGATAATCATCGATTTTTTCTGGAAACTGGTGAATTTTGTTTCCAGAGAATTATAGAAGGAAACATTGGGATCACTTTCGGGGACGTATTTGGTGAAGTCATCTTCAATCTTCATATTTTTCAGTTGAAAGCCGAAGAATAATGTGACAGCGATGGTAACAATGAATATCGGCCATGCATACTTAGTGATAAGTTCTTCAACCTTTTTCACAATTCAAGTTCCTCCTTTAAACTGACCGTTCAGTCGAAAATTTCTGATATCATAGCGGATTGTTCTAATTTTGACAAGCCCTACTGATTATTTTTTCCAGAGATTTCTATAACTTCCTAAAATGCGAAGAAAAAGAACATGTTCCTCTACTATTTTGATGACTCTTTGGTATCTCTCCTCAACAATATTTCCTTCCCAATCAACATAAAAGAGATATTCCCAGGGTTTTCCCGGAATTGGACGCGATTCTAATTTTACGATATTAATTTGAGCATCTGCAAAAATTTTCAAAATTTGAAATAGAGCACCTGGTTGATTTTTTACAATAAAAACACAGGACACTTTATCGTCATCGAGGGATGGTTCAAATGAGCGAGCAAGAATGATAAAGCGAGTAAAATTTCGTAAGGTGTCTTCAATGTCTTCTTCTAAAACCGATAGGTTATATTTTTCAACCGCTTCCTGGCTGGTGATGCAGGCCCCTCCCAGACCAAATTCTGCAACCCGGCGAGCAGCTTCTTCGGTGTTGCCGACGTTCATGATTCGAATGCTTTCCATCGATTCTAAAAAACGGCTACTCTGGGCAAAGCCCTGGGGGTGAGCAAAGAGCACTTGAATAGTGTCGCGTGAAGTACCGGGATATACCGCAAAGTGCTGTGAAACACGGATAAATCGTTCCCCGATAATGAATACATCCGGATAGTCGAGAAAGAGCTCATAATTCCCATGGATGCTCCCGGTAATGGTATTTTCAATTGGCAACACACCATGGGTAGCAGATCGAGAAACGATTTTTTCAAATATTTGGCGAAAACTGGTACAGTTAATAAAATGAACTTGACCTGGAAAGAGTTTACGAGCCACTTGGGAGCTAAATGATCCCGCCTGACCTAAAAAGGCAACTACCGGAGTCGAAAGTTCTGCTTTTGCCGACGGAATGACGATTCGATCTCGGGAAAAATTTTCTCGAGTTATTTCTTTGCCGGTCAGGACACTGATCACTTCCAAATCATTCATTAATTTACGGAACTGATCAGGGTAAAGGCTTTGAGGACCGTCAGAAAGTGCTTTTTCTGGTTCGGGATGGACTTCGACGGTAATGCCGTCGGCACCACAAGCAACGGCGGCACGAGCCATGGGAATGACTTTTTCCCGTAAACCGGTTCCATGACTTGGATCGACAATAATCGGTAAATGACTTAAATCTTTGATGAGTGGTATCGCGGTCAGATCTAAAGTATTTCTGGTTAAACGTTCGATGGTTCGTATTCCCCGTTCGCATAGAATGACATTGAAATTACCCAAACTCAATACATATTCAGCTGCGTTCAGCAAATCTTCAATGGTAGCCGACATCCCACGTTTAAGAAGAACCGGCTTTCCAAGCCGTCCAACTTTTTTGAGGAGTTCGAAATTTTGCATGTTGCGAGTTCCGATTTGGATAACATCGGCATA
>Ga0172365_10002887_pt1 | contig 12787 bp, 12 predicted proteins | sample LakKivSesite48cm_FD_114535 | JGI IMG/M metagenome (GOLD analysis project Ga0172365, IMG submission 114535) | Sediment microbial communities from Lake Kivu, Rwanda - Sediment site 48cm | ecosystem: Environmental > Aquatic > Freshwater > Lake > Sediment | place: Rwanda: Western Province, Lake...
AAAGCTGCCGGAGCCACAGTTGATTGAGATGATGTCACAGAAGGTCGCTGTGATCCGGACAAGGGGAGATCCGAACAGCGTGGCTGGAAGGATCCTGCCCGCGCTGTATGGTTCGGTCTACAAGTTGAAGTTCGAGAGAAAGAAGCATGGCAAGGACTTCAAGATGGGAGGGCTCAGGGCAAGATGGCCCAATGCCCACGTCGCACGGAGGAACGAGTGGATAGGCGTCTGGGCGTTGCCTGTCCCGAGTGACACGACGGACATTCCTCAGAAGATACCGGAGCTTCCGGTAGAACTGGACGTGTGGGAATACGGCACGGTCGCTCAAGTGGTCCACTTGGGCCCATATCGTGCGGAGAAGAAGACGGTGGAGCGGCTGCACAGGTTCATTCGTGAGAAGGGTTACGAGATCTCCGGCGACCACGAGGAAGAGTACCTGACTAGGCCTGGGGCCAAGGTGCAGAAGACAATAATCCGCTACCCTGTGAGGAAGGCCTGAACCCCATAGCATTTCGCTCGTCGCTTGTTTGGCTTCCTGAAGGTGATGGCGTAGAAACTCCGTGACTCGCAGAAGTTGCAGATCCCTTGCAGCAACGAGCAATCCTCCGGTCGTCGGCGCGTCTCGATCTCGGCGCTCTGGGTCGTTGCTTAGTGCTCCTTCGGTCGCTATCCGGCTCCATCCGACCGGGGCGGGCCCGAACGGCTGACCTCGACGAGTATCTTGCCGAGCTGAGTGAGACGGTAGCCGTCCTCGTTCTTGGTCACGTATCCGTTTTCCATCTCGTTGGCGATCAACCTGCTGATGGTAGAAGGGTGCTTCCTCAGTCTCATCTGGATGTCCCTTAGTCTCGCCTTGGGGTTCTTCTCGAGTTCCATGAGAAGCTCGAAGCTCCTGGGCATCGGCATCACCGGGACAGGAAGTTCCATCTTCTTGCCAGTGGCTCGGCATGGGACGAATACCCGGACCTTGCAACCATTCTCCCCCTCAGTGAAGCTAGCGTACACCACTGCAGCTAGGTACATTGTCATCCCTGCCGCTGAAACTGAGTCGCACAGGGTCATGATGACTTGGTCCCACTTGTTCTGTCTCATGGTCCTCACTAAGTCGATCACTGACTCGGTTGGCTGTGACTCGCGGATCTGAGTTCTTAGGAACTGCAGGGGCGTTCCCTTGGACCCGATCAGGGACAATAGGCGGTCAGCTGTTTGGACCACAAGGTCGGCTTGATGACCTATGGACTCTGTAGGAATCGCCATCAAGACGCCGTCTCTAGGCGACAGTCCATACTCAGAGAACGAGGGCAACATGAACCAGGAGTCGGTCACGGCTGGGAACACAAACAGCCTTGGCAATATCGCCAAGCGCAAAGCTCAGCCGACCTCTTATGTCTTTTTGGCGGCTCGGGTTCGCGGTGAGCCTTGGGGTGCTTGGAGCACTCTGGTCCGAAGGCGACGCGCATCTAGGTCGGGCAAGGTCTATCGGGGGCCTGAGTGCACGCAACCACGATAGCGCAGATCCATCCGATGGTTGGACTGCGCGCACTACAGGGTGTCCTCTACATCGCTGATAGCTGCAGGCAGGCCCACCTCTTATATACGCAAGAGAAACTGCCATTTGCTCACCCAAGGTGGCGCGATAAGGTGAAGCTCCTCGTATACCCATACGGTACGGACGTGGTCACGCTCATAGCGCATCTCGCCACCTTGCGCCTGAATGATAGAGACATGGTCGTCCTCTTGACGCCCCTCGGCGAAGAGCGAGACGCGAACGCGCAAGCAGCTGCGGAAAGCTTCGAGCTTCTTGTGAACATGATGAGGGAAAGGGGACTGGATCTCGTCTTCAAGGAAGTTCAGCTTCACATCTCGGACTTCCTCAAGGCTGTCTCAGAGATAGTCGCTGCGTTGAAGGGACTGCAGCCCGATGAGATCACGATCGACCTATCGGAATCCGTACCTATCTTGTCCGTCGAGACCTATGCGGCCGCTACGGTGTACGCATCGCTGTCCGATTCAAGGAACAGGGATAGGATTCGCATCCACTGCAAAGCCCCGAAGTCCGCCAGCAAGGTTGAGGTCTTCGTGCCTATCTTCAGTGTGTCCAAGTTCCTGCCTCTCCTGAGGGTGCTCGACCGCCGGCCAGGCGCGAAGTTATCTGAGCTGCAGCAGATCCTACAACGGCATCCCTCAACTCTCAGCCGTCAAATAAAGCGGGCGGAGAAAGCTGGGCTGATACGCAAGTCTGAGGGCGAGTACAGGAAGACGGAGTTCGGCAAAGTCATTCTGGCAGTGTTCACTGATCAGGGCACGGATTGACATTTCTCATCGGATCACGACCCTAATGCGTCGCTCCGCGGGGCAGACTTAGTGGGATGTCTGGGCCTCAAACCGTTAAATCGACCCAAACACGGGACCACGCAGAATGGTAGCGGTCGAATGGCTTGGTCATTCCTGCTTCCTGATCCGGGGTGAGAGCGTAGCCATCGTGACGGATCCGTTTGGCCCAGACGCGGGCTTGCACTACCCGGCCATAAGTGTCCGCGCCGACCTAATCCTAGTGTCTCATGAGCATCGCGATCATAACTGCGCTTCTGCTGTGGGGGGATCGCCCAAAGTAATCAAGGGCGAAGGCGAATGGGGCGCACCCGCGTCGGTCAAAGGAATCACGGCAAACCATGATGCCAACGGGGGTTCGCTAAGAGGAAAGACGACCATCTATGCCTTCACTGTGGATGGCGTCACTTTCTGTCACCTCGGGGACTTGGGAGAGATCCCCCCTAACGATGTCGCGAAGGAGATCGGAGAAGTTGACGTGCTCATGATCCCCGTGGGCGGGGTTTTCACGATCGACCACAAAGGCGCTGACGCGGTCGTCGCTCTCCTGAGGCCCAAGATAGCCATTCCCATGCACTACTGGACAGAGTTCTCTGGTTTCCGACTGGATCCCGTCAGCAAGTTCACCTCTGGAAAGAGCAACGTTCGGATTGAGGAGACAAACCGCTTGACCATAGGCAGTGCAACCCTCCCATCAAGCACTGAGATAGTGGTCCTCTCTCCTCCCAAGTAGCATAGCAGGAGCTAGGCACGATACGACCGACGGCAGAACCCCCGATCGTGATTCGCTCCTAAGGGACCTGTGCCTCTCACTCTACAGGGAATCGGACTCGCTGAGCTTCGCAGCCATCCGCTCCACAGCCGTCATGTCCTCGCTAGTGAGCTTGACATCAAGTGCTTCGAGGTCATCAGCTAGCTGGTTGGAGCTCGATGCCCCGACTATGGGGATGATTGTGACTCCCAATGACTCCTGTTTGCTGATCACCCAGGTCAAGGCCAACCGCGGCAGGGACATGCCCTTCTCTCTTGCGAAGGCCGAGAGTTCTCTCACGATCGCGAGCCTGTCTTCGGTTATTCTCTTCCTCACCCCCTCCGAATACGTGGCCCTAGAACCACGAGGTATGGCGCCCGACAGGTACTTCTCGCTCAACATCCCCTCAGCCAGCGGAGAGTACGCCATAATCGCAAGTTCGTGGTGCCTTGCGGTCGGGACGAGTCTGGTCTCAATCTCCCTGGATAGGAGGTTGTAGCCCTCTTGAAGTGTAACCGGCGCGTGGAGCCCATGCCACGACAGTTCTGATGCTAGGTGCATGAAGTCATCGATCTGCTCTGGCTCATAGTTAGAACAACCTATGTAGTGAATCCTACCGGAGGAAACAAGATCGCTCATCGCCCACAGGGTCTCTCTGAGGGGCGTCTCTGGGTCAGGAGAGTGCATCAGATATACGTCCACATAGTCCATCTGCAGCCTGCTCAGGCTCTCCCTGATCTGCCACATGATGTGCTTCCTTGAGAGACCACTTCCGTTCGGCCAAGGCTTCATCTCTGACCCGACCTTGGTCGAAATGACCAAGCTTTCCCTGTCGTAACCCCTGAGCGCTTCGCCCAACACTTTCTCCGCGTTGCCCCTGTGTGCCTCGTCCACAGGGGTCATGGCCCCGTGATACCTATTCGCCGTGTCGAAGAAGTTCAATCCTCTATCGATCGCGATCTTCACGACCTTGGAGAACTCCTCCTTGTCCACGGTGCGGACGCTATGTTCGTCCAACCTGTCTGACCTAGGCATGTGCCAGGTTCCCAGGCACATCTGGGAGACCTTCAGTCCGCTCTTTCCAAGTTTCACATACTTCATACCGAGGGAGGTCAGAGGCGTCCGAAATAAGTTCTTCTTCCAAGAGGCTGACAGCGACCCGGGATTGGCCGACGGGCTGAGTGGGATGTGCTCCTTTCGCCCCTTGCAGGTCCTTGCTCTTCCCGGAGTACAGACATTGGAACCTTCACCAGAGTCGATCCATCGGCAGCAAGACTCACATGGGGATTCCCTTGAGCGTCATCAGTGCCTGAGCCAGGGGCGGGCCGATGGCCAGCAGCAACAGAAGTCTCAACAGATCAGACGCCATTCCCACCTTGAACATATCCCAGACCTTCACGTAACCCGACCCGTAGACTATCGCCATGGGAGGCGTCGTCGAGGGCAGTGCACTGGAGATGGAACTCGCGATGGCAGCCGCTAGGACTGCGGGCAGGGGGTTCAAGCCTGACGCCTGAGATAGTATGACAGCGACGGGAACGGTCACCGTTGCTGCTGCGGTGTTGGAGGCGGGGTATGTCACTATGAAAGCGATGATGGCGGATATGGTGAACACCGCCGTGTAGCCCAAGCTGATTCCAATGGACTTGATGGAGTTGACAACCCAACCTACAGCGCCCGAGCTGGTGAGTCCGAACCCGAGCACAAAGCTTCCCCCGAACATGAGTATGGTGTTCCAGTCGACGCCAGCGACGAATTCCGGAAACTCAAGCAACTGCCTGTCACCTGCGGGGATGAGGAAGAGGGCTACCAGTACAAGCACGGCTGGCGCGTACTCGGGGAGGTAGTCCTTGACAGCGTCTGCGATTGGCACGAACGTGGGTTGTGTCTCAGACAGAGTGGTCGTGATTCCTGAAGTGAGCCAGAGGAACAGTGCGATCAGAATGAGGGCTAGCACAGCCTTCTCGTTCCTGCTGATCGGGCCCAATTCGGACTTCCTCTTGCGCAGCTGAGAGAAGACCGTCGAGATGTCGTCGAGTTCCGGCCTCAGGAACAGCTTGAATATCACCAGCCAAGTTATGACTATGGCAAGAACCGCGTGGGGCGCGCCAACAAACAGCCAGTCCGAGAAGGTCAAGGAGGCGCCTGGCACCGCGCTCTCGAACTGGGCCTTGGCTATCAGGTTCGGAGGGGTACTGATGAGAAGCAGTAGCGCACCCGCCGACGCTGACTGCCCAAGAGCCAGCATCGTCCCCTCGCCATACTTGCTGCCCTTGTTGAAGCCTGAGACGGTCAAGAGAGACAGCACGAGGGGGTACATCATGGCCGTCGCTGCAGTTATCGACCCCGTGACTGTGAGCAGGGCCGTCGGAATGCACGCGAAGAAAAGGGCAGCTAGGGCCGGGTCCTTCCCCTTGTACAACGAAGCCAGCGTGAGAGTTATCCTCTCGTCCAGCCCCCAGACCTGCATTGCCTTTGCCAGAGTGAACCCACCTATGAAGATCCACATCAACGGGTTGAAGAATTCGCGAAGGGCATCAGCCCACTTGACTATCCCTGTCAGCGAGAACAACACGACTATCAGCATGCCCGTCACGCCAAGAGGGGCTGCTTCGGCGATCCACCAGATCGCAGCGATCACGGTGATGGCGATCGCCACTTGGGGTGCCCTGGGATTGGACGGAGCCGCGAGTTCGGCGCCGGGCAGGGGAGCGGCCGCTAGGGCCACGAGCAACAGAGTCACGCTTACCATGATGACGGCGGTTCTCCTCGGGGCCAACCTAGCGCGTCGGAGCGACGCGTCTCACCTTAAACGTCTTGATGCGACGGTTAGTCAGGGCCGACCGTGCATTGCTTCTCTCAGGGCACCCGCGACTTGACTTGGCCTGTCGACGACTCTGACCCCTGCGGCCGCGAGCGCTGAGACTTTGCTCGCGTAGTCGCCCCGCCCCCCAGAGACTATCGCTCCGGCATGGCCCATCCTTCTCTCAGGTGGGGCCGTCCTTCCGGCCACATAGGCGACTATCGGTTTCTCAAACGAAGTGTCTCCTACGAACTCAGCGCACTTCTCCTCCTCTTCGCCTCCTATCTCCCCCACAAGGACGACGGCCTCAGTGTCTTGGTCCTCTCGCATGAGTGAAAGGGCATCTACGAAGTCCGTCCCAAGCACTGGATCCCCGCCAAGTCCTACGACTGTGGACTGGCCAATGCTTGCTTGAGTCATGCTCCAAGCTATTTCGTATGTCAGAGTGCCGCTCCTACACACGACGCCGACCGGGCCCTGAGAAAATGCCTCAGCGGGCATTATTCCCAACTTCGACAGGGCCGGGGATATCACGCCAGGACAGTTGGGCCCTATCAGATGTGCTCCCGTCCTTCTGGCCGAGGCGATCAGCTTCATCGTGTCCAGAGGGGGCATCCCTTCAGTTATGATCACGACGAGGCGGATCCCGGCCCTCAGTGCCTCAAGGCCGGCGTCCAGCGCGCTAGGCGCTGGGACATAGATGATTGACGCGTCCGCGTCGTGCTTGCTCATTGCCTCTTCCATCGAATCGTAGACGGGTATGTCCCACACCTCTCGCCCGCCCTTTCCAGGACTCGTTCCCGCGACTATCTTCGTGCCGTACTGCTTCATCAGTTTCGCGTGGAAACTCCCCTGCCTACCAGTGATCCCTTGAACGACCACGTGGGTCTTGGAGTCGATCAAGACAGCCAACGCTATGTAGTCACCAGCTGCGCTGCTCTCCGTGCAGCATCGTCAGCCGAAGAGAAGTACTCAATGTCCGCTCCTTCGATCGAGCTGATGATGTCCTTGCCCAATGCTTCATTTGTCCCGACCAGTCGCACAAGTACCTTCTTTCTGGACGCTCGCTTGCTGAGGGCGCGCTTGATGCCCTCTGCTATCTCGTCGCACCTTGTTATGCCCCCAAAGACATTCACGAGCACGAGCTTCACCCTCGCGTAGTCCAGAAGCACCGAAAGACTTCTCTCGAACTGCTCAGCTGAGGCTCCGCCACCGATGTCCAAGAAGTCAGCTGGTCGCCCCCCGCTGAGCTTGACAAGGTCCATCGTCGCCATCGTGAGCCCGGCCCCATTGCCGACGATTCCTATGTCTCCTCCTGAGTCCACGAGTTGAACGCCCTTCTGCCAAGCAAGTCTCTCAAGCTCGGAACCAAACGCAAGGTGGCGTCCTCTTGTTTCAGCAAACTCCGGGTGCCTGAACAGGGCATCGTCATTCAGCACGATCTTCGAGTCCAGTGCTATGAGGTGGGAGTCAGGTGTTAGCACTAGTGGGTTCACCTCGACCAGGTCAGCGTCGACACCGCACATCAGCGAGTACAGGTCAAGGCAGATCGAGGCGAAACTCAGGCGAGCATCCTCAGGCAGTTGCAGGATCCCCGAAATTCTTGAGCACTGAGCGGGGGAAAGCCCAGTCCAGGGGTCAATGACCTCCTTAGCCAATACGCCTGGCTTCCTGAGCGCGGCATCTTCGACGCCAGTGCCTCCGAAGCAGCTCGCCAGTAGCACGGGCGCCGCCTCGGACCGGCCGACCGTCACGGACAAATAGAGCTCTCTGTTGGCCTTCACGCTCTGGCACACCATTACCTTCGATGTCTCCTCGCCCCCAATCGTCCCCTTGAACATGCGTTCGGCGGCCTTCCTCGCCCCCTCGGATTCGGACACCTGCACCACGCCGCCAGCCCTTCCCCTAGATCCCACAAGGACCTGGGCCTTCAGAAAAGCGGGGAACCCAATCCTCTCGCAAGCCGTCACCACGTCGTCGACGTTGGTTGCAACCTCGAACCGAGGCACTGGAATCCCGAACCGCCTGAAGAGCGAGAGCCCCTCGTACTCGAAGAGTCTGCTCATTTGCTGGCCCTCAGCTGAAACCCTGCCTCGACCGCCTTGAGGTTGGCTTCAGGTGGCGACCTCCCGGCCTTCTCGGCTATGGCCTCTCTGAGGTCATCCAAGCTTGGCATGCCTAGGGATCCCGCCAAGTACCCTACGAGAACGGAGTTCGTGTACTTGTCCGATCCAAGGAGCGCCTTGCTTGTGTCCTTCGCGGCGACCCTCATGGCCTTGTGGGCAGGGATCTCCTTCAAGCTTGAGTCCAGCAGAAGAACCCCGTCTGGCTTCAGCAGGCGTAGGTCGCTCTTAGACAAGGATTCGGTGCTCAGCACTGCAAGCAGGTCGAGCCCCATCGCCCAAGGGAACCAATCCAGCTCGTCGGAGATGACGATGTCAGCCTTCGAGAACCCTCCTCTCACCTCAGCCCCATACTTGGCGCTCACGGACGCGTTGATCCCGGCTTGCCTCGAAGCAGCCGAGCCGACCAGCGTAGCAGCCCATACGATGCCTTGGCCGCCGACACCGACGAGCCTGACTTCGTTTCTCATGTCTCTCTCCTCCTCACCAGACCTAGGACGCTAGCATTCACCCCTTCGCCTGGAGCTGAGAACTCACCCACCAACATCTTCCCTCCGGTGGTCCCTCTTGCCGCAGCTTCATCGATGCTGATGGTCGCGTCCTTGATCCACTTGACTAGCTCTCTGGGCTCTCCGGCCATGCGTCTCCCGAAATGAACTGGACACTGACTCAGGGCCTCCACGAGACAGAACCCCCTCGTGCCGAGCGCCTTCTTCATCGAGTCCTTGAGTTGCATGAAGTCTGAGGCAGGCCATCGGGCCACATAGGCAGCGCCCATGACGGCGCTCATAACCGGGCCGTCCAGCATCCTTGGCTCATGAAGTGATGCGGCACTTGGATCCAGTAATGACAAGGGAGTGGTAGGGCTTGGTTGTCCACCTGTCATGCCGAACGTCATGTTGTTTATCACGATGGCCTTCACGCCGTCATTCCTCCTAGAAGCATGCAAGAGATGGTTACCTCCTATCGAATAGGCATCCCCGTCTCCCATGAACGTGACCACGGTAAGGTCAGGTCGCACTAGCTTCGCCCCCAAGGCAACTGGAAGAGCTCTTCCATGTGTTACGTGGATCGAGTCAGTCCTGAGGTACCCGCCGATCCTGCCCGAACAGCCTATTCCAGACACCGTGCAGATCTTGTTCCAATCGGACCCGGCCTCATCCACTGCCCGAACGAACGCGCTCATCACTGCACCGTTGCCGCAACCCGTGCACCAGATTGTCGGGAGTCTGTCCTCCCTGATCTGCCGCAACAAGGATGGACTACTTCTCATGGGTGATCACCTTGAGCACTCTCAGCGGATTTGGCGGGTTGCCTATCGTTGAGACTTCAGTCAACTCAGCTTCATCATCCATGAAGGGCCTCAAGAGCCATGGCATCTGGTCAATCGCCTGCTCCACAACTATCACGCGCCTCTTCCCTTTCAACGCGTTCCTAAGAACATCCTCCCTCAACGGCCAGAGGCACTTCATGATCAGCAACGCTATCTCAATTCCTCTGGCCCTAGCCATCCTCACGGCATGTCTGGCTGATATGGCGGAGCTACCGTAGGAAACGACGATCTCCTCTGACTCCGCTACTCTCGACTCCTCATGAAGCCACACCCGGTCAACGTTCCCCGCAAGTTTTGCCCTGAGTCTCCGAATCAGCGCGCGCGTCCTCTTCCTGTCCGATGTGGGGTATCCCCTCTCGTCGTGAGATAGGCTGTCAAAGGGCACGTTGAACCCTTGGCCGAGGGGCGGGAAGCCCGGCACGAGCGAGTCGTCTGTCTTGAATGGTGTTCTCGCCTCCTCCCGATCAAGCGCCTTCCTAGTGACCACCTCGTCTCCGCCATTGACCTCAACTGAGCAGCGAAGAGTGACCATGTGACCGTCCGTCAGGAGAACGACAGGAGTGCGAAGTGATTCCGACACGTTGAAAGCCCTTATTGTCATCGAGAACAGTTCTTGGAAACTGCTGGGGGAAAGAACGACAAGGCACTGGTCCCCATGTCTTCCCCATATCGCTTGCATCAAGTCCTGTTGCGATCCGATCGTTGGGACGCCTGTGCTCGGGCCTATGCGCTGCACGTCTATGACCACAAGCGGAATCTCAAGGATTGTCGCCATCCCTATGTTCTCCTGCATCAGAGAGAAGCCGGGGCCACTGGTTGCTGTCATTGCCTTGGCTCCAGCCCAACTCGCACCTATACCGGCGGCACACGCCGCTATCTCATCTTCCATCTGCATGAAGACCCCGCCGACCTTGGGCAGCTCCTCTGACATCAAGGCCATGATATCACTTGAGGGGGTTATGGGATAGCCAAAGAAGGCCCTACAGCCGGAAGCCAACGCTGCCTTTGCGATGATCTCACTGCCCGAAAGGAAAGCCATCACCAATCACCCGAGCTGAATGCGGATCCAACGAGCGACCTGGCCTCCTCCCTCCGCATTCTCCATCATCTTGGCATTCGGCCTCCTCGATATTAAGGGTTCATGCGGGTGATTTGACGCTGGACAGTCAGGCACCGAAAGAGGAGCGGATGACTAACCTTATGTCATGAAAGCGAACCCCTGGGTTCATGGGCCCCGCGCGGATGCTCGTGGCATACTACTCAAGATCCGGCAATACAAGGCAAGTTGCACGCGCCCTGGCAAGTCGGCTCGGCGCAGACATCGAGGAAGTCAGAGACACGAAGGACAGATCGGGCATACTGGGCTTCATCATCTCTGGGTTTGATGCGACCGTGGGCAGACTCACATCGCTAGAACCCCTGAAGAATGACCCTTCAACTTACGACCTTGTCGTCGTCGGCACGCCAGTATGGAATGGCTCAGTGTCCACGCCCATCAGAACGTATCTTGTTCAGAACAGAGCGGGACTGAGGGCGGTCGCGTTCTTCTGCACCTGCGGCGGGAGCTCGGACAGAACCTTCGGACAAATGCGAAGCATATGCGGGAAAGAGCCGGTCGGGGTGTTTGAGCTCCGAAGTGACAGCATCGCACGTCGAGAGCATATGCAGAAGATATGGGAATTCGCGCGCTCCATCTCCCGGGGGACCGCCTAGCGAGCATCTGGATCTCCTATGTTAGACTTGTGTGTGCCAAGTGATCGCACCCTCTGACGCGAGGGAATGGGAGACAGAAGTGAACGTTAAATCAGTCGGCCGGGTTCAGTGAGCATGCCCGAATCGTTCAGACCGTCCACCATCATGAGACTCATCAAGAGTCGCCGTTCCGTGCGGACCTTCCAACCTAACGCCGTGCCTGAAGAGCACTTGAGGCTAATCCTCGAAGCCGCGCGTTACGCGCCGACAGCTGGCAATGAGCAATCATGGCGCTTCTTGGTCGTTCGCAGGAAGTCCAGCGTTGGGCGGCTCCGCGCTGGCCTGATAGCTTGGAACAAGAGACGCTTCGACGAGCTGTACTCTGAGCCCGACAGACGCGAGGAGAAGCTCATGGAGATCGCGGCCCAACTTGACAGGACGCTGTCGGCTCCGGTCTTTGTCATCGTTTTCGTGGACATCAGCAAGTACCCGGACTTGGTGGGATACGATGGTGCCTTGGCGGTGGAGAACATGATGCTCATGGCGAGGGCCCTAGGATATGGATCCTGCTTCATGACTTCCTTCTTTCCGGAACGGGTGGTGCGCGAAGCGTTCCACATCCCTGAGGGTCTCAGGTTCGTTTGTGCCGTCCCAATCGGAAGACCGACAGAGTGGCCTTCCCCTCCCGAGAAGAAGCAGCTGAGAGAGTTGATGTTGCACGAAGAGATTCAAGCCCTGCCTGGATCGGAGACAATAACCTGATGTAGACATCAGAAGCCCGACTGAATAGCACGGATGATCCCCACAAAAGTGGACAGGTATCCGCTCACTCTCGATGACTGACCCTTCTCAGCGCTTCGTCTATGTCGCCAGCCCACGCTCCCTACAGCGTAGTAATGTTGGTGTTGAGTGTCCTCCTGTTCAGGGGGATATGGAAGGTCTTAATCATGGTAGGCTCCTCCAGCAAGTGGGCGAGCCCCACATCCCTGCTCGACCCACAGTCTTCAGCGGCCTTGGTGAGATAGCTGACCCACTTCGCTCAGTAGAGTGCAGGCGTTGCAGACCTCTCCTGACGTTGGCTCCCCACATACGGCGCAGTCCCTGATGCCGCCGTTCAGAACCAAATCCTTGGTCAGTGCAGAACTGAGCTTCTCGCTGCTCTCAAGTATCTGGTACCTAATCCCAGGATGCTTTCCTTCAAGTTCGTTCACTACTCTCTTGACGTTCCTTCTGATGACTTCTCCCCTGTACGGGCATTCCGGTGAGAACTGCATCTCTGGGAAGACGAAGCCCGCGTATAGCGCGACCTCCTCCTCGGGTGATTTCCTCAGTGGTTTTATCCTCCTCACGAACTTCGTGTTGACCACGATCCCATCGCCCCTTGCCATCCTCACGAGATTGCCCGACATGAAGTTCATGAGAGCAGACTCGGCCTCGTCGTCAAGGTTATGACCGGTTGCCAGCTTGTCGGCTCCGAGTGCTCTGGCTTTCCTGTTCAAGAGGTTCCTCCTGAAAACGCCGCAGTTGCACAGACCTGGCTTCAGCGCGGCCAACTCGTCCACTGTGTGGCCGAACTCCTCTCTGAATGAGAAGATGAAGTGCTCCACCCCCCTAGCCTCCGCGACCTCCTTCGCGTTCCTCAGGTTCTGTTCCTCTCCGTTGAGACCTTGATCGATGGTCAATGCTAGGAGTTTGACGCTCCTACCATGCATCTCGTTGAACTTGTGCAGGAGGTGCAGCAGGACGACTGAGTC
>Ga0172365_10002888_pt1 | contig 12783 bp, 12 predicted proteins | sample LakKivSesite48cm_FD_114535 | JGI IMG/M metagenome (GOLD analysis project Ga0172365, IMG submission 114535) | Sediment microbial communities from Lake Kivu, Rwanda - Sediment site 48cm | ecosystem: Environmental > Aquatic > Freshwater > Lake > Sediment | place: Rwanda: Western Province, Lake...
CCCAAAAAAACGATTTAGTAGTTCACGTAATAACTGATCCTTGCTGACTTGCCACTGTGCCTCATAATCTCTCTGCAGGGTGCGCCTGTCCTTTTCGTTAATCAGATAGAGAACACCCAGTGGTGTCAATAGTTCTCCCCCAATAATCTCTTCCAGGAATTCATTGGTTAGTGGCGTATCAGCGAAATTCAAGACGAGCCCAACGATACCTGACTTACTTCCTGGTTCTCCCGGATCTATCTCTATGCGCTTCTCCGGCATAGGGTCTTCTTTGTTCCAGCGTATCCTGAAGTGAATGAGCATGTCTGAGTTAGAGCCAGGAGGCAAGATTTCGGAATAAATTTTATGTTGGTCAGCCTCCAGTGGACCAGCTGCTACGGTCACAGTTCGCTTTGGGTAATCCTGCACGGTTTGTCGAAAAGCACCTACAAGTTCTGCATAGCGAGTCCTGTCTTGCGTTTCTCTCCAGAGGGCCGGTATTTCCCAGCCCAATAGCTGCTGTCCTTGCCTTGGCTCAAAAACGCCCGGCACCAAGTACCGTATGAACCCATCTACGGCTGAAGCTAGACTTGCTGGGCCCGGAGCAAACTCCTCGGCAATATTTACGATGACATCACGAAGTTCATCACGCACAATGACTTCTGTCGCTTTTTGCAGCTTTGTCAAACCAAACAGGTTCCCTCGTTTGTAAACAAGGCTAGGACGGCGCGACAACTCCGATAGATCTTTGTCAATTCCCAGTTTTTTTCCTACTTGCAGGGTCATACCATTAGGGAATGCAGCCAGAGTCATGAGAGTCGTCTGGTCTACTCCTTGTGCATCTGGTGATTCGAGAATCTGGTGAATACGGGACGGATAATCGGAAACATATATCTCCCCTTCGAGACAGTCTTTTACAAATTCGTTCGGAGAATAAGTAGTATTTTTCTCCTTGTAACAGTAAACCATTCGTCTGAACGCAGATACTACCGTTCTGGGTCCATATGACAAGTCACTACGATCGGATGAAGCAACCTGTCCTATCGCTTGTAATGTCTCAGAAGAAACTACTCGTAGGCCATGTTCTCCAAGATTGAATTCTTGGACGTAGCGTTCCCAGAGCACTTGGGCGAAGTCCGCACCATATATGTCCCGGAGTCGAGGAAGACAATTTCGGGTTTGGAGCCTCGCCGGAAGTGAAGCAAAACTACTTTGCGCTTGAGCGAGAAAATTTTCGGGCATGGAGATAAAAACACCGTAGTCACCCTCGCGGAGTCGAAGACCGTCAGCAATATCGAAGAGAATTTGAGACACCTTGGCAGTACCTAGAGCTTTAGCAGTCACCTCGGGTTCATCCAATAATACTAGTAGTCCGGAATAACCAGCTTTTTTTAACAATTTGGTGACTTGCTCGCAATAATCGAGAAAGCGCTCAGGCGTTACCTGTTGTATATCTCTACTATCGCCCAACTGGTCCATGGCACGCAGTGTTCGATACACGTCATCGGCCTTCTGCTTGGTATCCCTGGCAATTTGTTGAGCTTGTTCTCTAAGTGACTTCTCTTTGAAACCCTCGTATACATTCTTAGCCCTACTGGCCACTTCAGCATGGGTTTTTGCAACAACATATTGAATCCATGCATCGACCCCATCTACTATATCGGATACCTTTTCCCATTTGAAAGGTGGCACCGAAAATACCTTTCGCTCTTCGCTACGGTCCCAGACGTGTACTTGGAAGCTGGTTTTTCCATGACCATAATCCCCCACAACTGCACCGATAAATGCCCCCTTGTTAACGCCACCAACCCATTTGAATATCGTGTCTACATACTTGTTTGTGTCTCCGAGAGGTATGTGAGTACGTGCATGTGTACGATACACATACTCCACCTGGTCAGGTGTCGAGATCAGATACTTGACAGGAAATGTCGTAATAATTGCATCTTTATTTAGTATGACGTCTAATTCCTCAAGCATTGTCACCCTCCCCTTATTATTGCTTCGGCACGGAGTATCTCCCCTAGATCTGTACCAACTACCTCGGTCTTAAAAGACTGCAACACACCGTGCTTAGTAATGTTGTGCTGAAATTGCTTCACATCATGTTCATCCAGAGACACTCCAACCTTTGGCATAGGATCTCTTGGAGGCCGTCTCATTAATATGAGAACTCGCTTAAGATGTAGCATCTGTGCGCGTGGTCTCATCAAACGGTTGTATTCCTCGCCATCTACTACAACTAGCTGGGGGCCTGGTTCCAAACTTTTTAACTCGTTAATATAGACGTAGCCATGTATCTTGACTAGTAGACGAGCAATAAATGATTTGCCACAACCTGGTGGCCCATAGAGGCATAGAAAGACTTCTGCTGGCCACCGTTCTACGATGTCATCGAAGGCTTTACGTTGGTTTTTAGTCAGCCATTCGTAATCAGCTTTAAGCTTGATTTGGTTTAACCATTCAACATACAGACTCATATCTAGGCCTCAGAGATCGTCTATAGTAAATGGGCGGAGTAGATTTATAGATGCTCCACCTAAAGTGTCAGACATTTTTACAGAAGGGACAATGTTTGCAGATAGCCGCAGCAAATCAGCACAACACTTCGGGTCAAGAAAAAAGACCCCAGCAATCTGATTTATCAGAGACTCGTTCATTAGAACAGCATCACCGTAGTGGTATTGGCGAGAACGGTAAGTATCATCAAGGGCTAGAAGAGTGAGTTCAAAGCGCTGGACCACGCGTGGTTGCAAGTTCTTGCCGGATTTTGTGAAAGGCGGTGGATCCAGAGCACGTAACCAAGTATAAATACGCCCTACAGCTATCCTATCGAAACGTGCTCCTACTCTTGCAGTCCAATTCAAGGAACTGAATTCTTCGCTCATGCTGCTGAGTATCTGACTTGCTAGGTTCTGATTCGGAACTAGGCGTTGAGTTGACCAAATAATCTCGCAACATCTTCGGTAACTCCAGAGATACTTTCTGTCCAATGGATTACCGGAATAGTTTGTGTAATGCAAATAGTGTAGCAAGTCTGTCGCTAAGGCAGGATTCATAGCTTGAATCGCCTGGAGTTTGGCACCTTGCTTTGTCAATCTATAGATCACTTTTGGTCCTTGCCGTTCTTGTATTGCTATACCCAAGTCGTACAGACGTCTTGGTGAATAACTATGGTCTCGCTGCATTTCGAATCCATATTGATTGCTCATTACTTCAGCTATTCCATCGGGTGTTAACGCATCTTCCCTAGAAAGAACACGCAAAACTTGGGATACTTCGTCTGGCGGCGCATTATCTACGTAAAAGTGTGTGTCTTCAACCTTGGTATCACGACCAGTATTCATGTCTATTCTTTACCCCCGACAACAACGAGCATACTATTTTAATCATAGCGTACATATGGCACATGGTTCTGGGTATGTTCCTGTAACGAGCCAAATACGTCTATCAAACGCGCATTAGGTCCTACTTGATGACGCTGCCGTTTTATATCTTTCGCATACATCTCCTTTATTGCTTGGATACGCTCAGGTCGCATCAATTCATCCAAACTTTCTCTCTCTGACCAAGTATAGCGTCGCTTCTCTCCGCCTTTCATGTTTTCGAATCGGCGCGCCTTCTCAAACAAATCTGGATGGTTTTCCAATAGTCCAACCCACTCAATCTTGCGTTGAAAGAAACAGAAGTAGCACCCTGAACGACTACGCCAAGAATAGTACCCCGGTAATCCGACTCCACTTTCTTCGAGTATTCGATAGATGTCTTGTATCCCTAAGCCACCTTCACGAAACGGATATACTGGCTTGATATTAGGTTTAGTAGATATGTATGCCTCTCGGTCTTCGTCGGCGCGAATGCCTATGTAAGAAAGTACATTATCAGTTCCTACGAAGGACTCAAAGGGGTTCAGCTTCATCGATTCGGTACACCATCTTACGCGAGGAGATGGAAGATAGAAGCCCTTTATACGTAGGTAATGTTCAAAAGGTCTATCCGGGTTAAGATGGGTTATGGGTTTTCCCAGAAAAGCTTCCAATTTCCCTATATATTCATAGGTCTCCGGCAACTCTTCGTGAGTATCGCAAAAAACATATTCCATATCAGGAACTCGGTCACGCATATAAATTGCCAATGCTGCGCTGTCTTTTCCTCCTGATATTGACAGTATGTGACGAACCTCATCACTTCCCATTTCTCAAGCACTCTTATTGTTTTCTTCTTCAGGCGGAGTCGGACTGGCTAATTGGCGTGCAGCCTCAGTTATTGCAGCTAGTAATATGCGGCGGTTCGTACTAAATGAATCCTGGTTACTGAGAATGCGAGCTAGTCTCTCTACTTTGCGCCGTTCTTTATGGGAGAAGCGTACGATTTGCCGTGTTGCTTCCCCCTGTCTGCCATTAATAGTGAGCAGATAGCCATCTTCACTGTCATCTAGAGTAGATTTCAGATACTGTACGGATTCGGCTGCGCGCACCTGAGATGCGAGTTGCGGCACAAGACGAGAGAAATTATCTTCATCCGCCTGGCTCCACCGATTAGGGGGTTGGCCGGTGATTCCTGCCCCTATTGACTCCAAATACTCTTTTTCATCCAATTGCGTATCGCTAGCTCTCACCATTATTGAACGTAGCTTTGAATCGGATACTGTTTTATACAAGTATGAAGCACGTTTTCGGACCTTCGCAAGCCATTCACTTTCGTCATCGGCAATATCAAATATGGTGAGGATCCCTTTTCTAATTCGGTCTAATAGCTTTGCGTAGCAGGCAACAAGTTCAGAGAAGACACTGTTTAAAGAGTCGAAGAATATTTCAACATTACCTTCATTCATAGAGTCATCTAGTGGCGGTTGAAACGGCTGGCAGCCTAATACACTGGACAAGTCAATGAACAGCAACCGCTCTGGGCTCTTCGCCCTGAGTATTGTCTCACGAACAGCGATTGCTTTAGATGATAGATTATGAGTCGCCAATGCGTACTTGGGAAGGGAGCCTATTCGAGCGTAAAGTGACCGCACAACAGGCAGTACTCCATTATTGATCTCGAATTCTCGAGCAAAGCGTTCAACTACCGCAGAGCGCTCACTACCCAATCCGAACTTAAGTACTGAAAAGTTTTCTGGTCTTCGCATTAACCTCTCCATAACTGGCACCGACAACTCTGGTACAAAGGTGCCCTCTTCGTACAGCGCTATAGTAGCATTATTTACTAGCATGTAAGCGCAAAATAGCACTGGCACAAATCCGTCTGCAACTCCATACGGCGCACTGCTGAGCTCGGCAAAAACTTCGGCTACCGACTTTGGCTCCAGAGTATCTGATTCGACTGCTCCGAAAATATGGTCCCACGCCTTTTGTAAACCAGGATCTGAGTTGTTTGGCTTGTCAAATATCCATTTGCCCATTTCAGTATTTCTATGAATGCCACTGCGCAGTAGCAGTGATTCATAGATGCTTCTTTGCGGTGGATATCCTCTGATACCCAGTCCTTGCTTTTCGCTCGATGAGATCATGGCCTCAATCAGATTTCGCCTAGCTGCCGCCGCTGCAGATGAAAGGTTACGTCGATTAATAAGCTCATTTTTCACTAGGGGAGCGTGAAGAAAAGTAGCGTCACACGCCGCAGACAATAAGGAAGCGAAACCACGGGTCGAAAGATTGTGATATTCCTCACCTCGCCAATAACACGTACAACCTTCTGAGCCTGGCTCAAAAATCTTATTCCATTCTGAGCGAAATGCCATTTCGGCTTCTAGGCGCCGCTCACTTAGTTCTTGACGAGCAACGCGGTCACCGGCCAAAGACGGAGTATTCTTCTTTACCCATTCAAGAGCGGCAACATCACGAGCAGACTCGGCAAGTTCATCATTCTCCTTTCCAATCAAAATGATAACGGAAGGATCTTCTAGCTGCTGCGCAACAGACACAACGGATTCTGCTTCTTCGTCATTCTCAACCAAACACTGCACCACACATCCGTCACAGTTTTCCTTCATCTTGGTAGCTACTGTTAGACCTTCCCTATAGCTCGGTATTACAGAGAAGAATCTTAACATGCCCGTATGGAATGAATGCCTGCGCGCTACAAGTGGTGGTGATGGGCACAAGTCTCGTGCAACTGCCAATGTAACTGACTGTGGAGGCAAGATTTGGTATGCTTCCGCTAGGCGTTCATTTATGTCTATGTCGCTACCTTCCCACAGCCTGTAGGTGTTTCTGAATCGTCTGAATACCACAAATCGTTTAGCTTCGAGGGACTTCATTGCGTTATCTATCTGTTGCAGTGACAAGCTTGGAGAGACGAGAGCCATTTGTATTAGTTCTCTTGAGGCTGAAACGCGTGAGGCATCTCCAATAAGCCCCAATAAACCTATGGTCTTGAGAATGTCTACCTCTTCTGGCGGCGCATTACCCAATCGGCTTATTGCGTCCTCAGTCTCTGTCCACATCGTAGCAAACTGTGGATTTGGGGCACCTCCGATAAGGGTATGGTAAGCGTAATCATATAATTGTGGCAGACGGAGGAATGGTGGATTATGATTGCAAAACTCTTTGGTTTCAACCCAATCCGAAAGCGAAAAGGGTTCAGTAGCTGACAAAAACGAGAATAACGAGCGCTCATTTTGTCCGAATCTTTTGAATAGAGCAGGGAGTATTAATAATACAGTTGGGTGCAGAGGGTAGGAAGATACACATAGCTCTTCGAAAGCAACCTCCAACCCTTTGGGAGCGAGCTTAGCACAGGCTCTTGCTGTTTTTCTCACGTGGGTGTTTTTGCGCACAATCGTTTTTTTAGAACTGTTTATAGCAACAGCGACTAATTGCATAGCATCCATGTCATCTAGTATGCATGGAACATCAAAGAAACGTTGTTGAACCTTGGACCACTCTCTCTGGTGTCGCCGACCTAGACGAGACGCATACTGCGAGAGCTCTTGATGAAGGATAGTAATGAACCATATAGGATAATCATAGCTACGTGAAGCAGCCTCGGCCATCTCCTGTAATATGTGAAGGTCGCTTTCTTCCGGCCTAAGTGCTGCATGCTCAAGTAGTTTCCCCAATTCATCCACGATCACAATTATGCCTGAAGCTCGATCCTCTTGCATCGAGAGCCTCGCTAGATCCTCAAATAGCTCTACGAGAGCGCGCGTATCGGTACAACTGCCTGTGACTACAGGCTTATGTTTGCGAAGCAATCTTTTAAGCAAACCATTTCTACCTGACTTTTGCAGGGACCGTTTTAGGTTTTCTATTAAACACGTACACAAGTTCTCTCGTGTCCCCGTTGCTAATATAGGTATGTACCCTTGATTAGAAGGTGGAAGCAATTGCTGCCCGATCTCCCCTAGGCATTGACGAGCCTCTTCCCGGGCTGCATTGGTGGATGTCTGGTCGAGAAGTCTAGCGAAGTACATTGCTAGAGCGGATTTCCCAGATCCATAGGGCCCAGATATGCATTGTGCACGGTAGGATGGATCTGAAGTTCCGCGGGCAAGCAACGAAAGTGCCGAGAGAGATCCACGAGTAACTAAGTACCCATCGGTGGCATCTTTGGTATAAAAGTCGCGTTCAAGGTGGACTGAACGAAGGAATTGAGGATTAAGCGATATCAGTTTGGCCATACTGACCTTACCTGCTGCCATAATAGCTCTCCAGGAACAACATTGGCTTACTCTGAGATTCCCGTGGTCTTATCACACGTCGAACTAAAGACGTGTCTTCGAAGATCATGTATCCGGAAGTCACATCTTTGAGGGCATCTAGGTAAATTAACACAGATTCCTGATCAAGCTTGAAAATTAAGGCAGGGCTACCCTCTGCTCTCATTATCTCGCGAAGCTCAAGTACTTTTCCTTTATGATTTCGCTTGTTCCAGAACTCAGCGAGAGCATAGGCAAAAACTGCGGCAGGGAGAGATGTTTTAGGTCCGGTCTTAAACCGCAACCGTTCACTATCGGGTTCTTGAATGAGAATACCTAGGTTGCGCAAGGGACACTCAATGGCATCGTCGATGTACGCCTTGTTTACTCTTGGGGATAAGTACGTGTGTACGAAGCAATCTACATCGCGTTTGATTGTTGAGTGAGATATGTCAGACCATCCCAATGCCTGTAAATCTCTTGTTAGAAAGTCGACCATTATAGCTTTGGTAAAAGCATACTCGTAAAACCGATTAAAGGCCCAATACCATGTAGCTGCACGGGTTCCTATGCTTGCCAAATTCCAGTGGATGAGCCATAGAGTAGCATCATCTTCTAGAAATGGATCATAACCATCATCGCTAAGCAGTCTACTCCCTAAAATTGTGGGATGCAGACATCTTCCTCGTGTTACACGTTCTTCTTCTGCAACCCGAGTAGCAAGGCACCAATGTCGAATAGATTGAACCATGTTTTTCCCTACCCCGAGGCGGACTATTGCATCTTCACGTTGGAACACCTGAGGATCAGCCATTAGCTGGTCGATACCTTTCTTCAGCCATGAGTAGCGGAGGGCAAATGTCTGGTGGCCGGCAAACGACTTAGCAAAAGGAATCTGAAACAATTCGTGATCTGACAGTTTAACTGCCGACATAATCCGACATCCTCACTCAATAAGCACCTTATCTATTTGTTGCTTGTCTGCTGGACGAGGAACCTTGTCAAGATCGTCCTTCCTGTAGCGACGATGTCTATGATCACCAATTAGATAGGCAGGGAGTCTTCCATTCCTACTCCACTTATATATAGTTCGTTTTGATACTCTTAGATAAAGTGCTGCCTCTTCGACGGTAAACCATTCAATAGGCACTCTCATTGATAACATCTCTCTCGCTCCAGGTTCTTATTCTCCTACCGTTTCTTATTGGGCACATTCTATCACATACAGACACATTAAAGCAAGACTTGTGAATGTCGAGATGATGGAGAATAATAATGACTACGAGACCTCCTTTAGCAGTTGCTATTACTGCTCAGCAACCTCTATGGACGTTCTCTTGGGAGTTAACTAATTCTAATTGCACATTCCGTCAGATTATTACTGTATCCTGGAGGCATAATATCTGGTTTGTAGTGGGCCTGATTGGTATGGTGTCCCTGGAATTCCATGTATGGTACAAGACGAAGCTTTTCCTAGAACCCCCCTTGCCCTAAAATTTCGCCCAAAAAGGAGAAGTCCTTTTTTTGGTCAGCAATACTTCTATGAATAGCAGCTCGTGGGCCAGGGTGGTACATTGGTAATATTGCATATCCCCTCCACTTGACTGGCTTGCCTACACTTTGTCTAAGTTCAATTTGGTGTGGTTCTATCATGTATAAAGCTCGTAAAGCACATTGACCTAAAGTTACTATTAGATCCGGCTGAATAACGTCTAATAAAATACTTAGGTGGAATGAACAATTTCTGACTTCTTCCTTGGTGGGTACGGAATTATTCCCCTTAGCATCGCGTGGATTACAAAGAACTGCATTCGTAATGAATACTTCGCTACGAGTGAGACCAGCGGCGATAAGTAGGCGTTCAAAGTTTTGCCCAGCCTTGTCACCATAAAAAGGAACTCCAGTCTGGTCGGCACCCAAACGTCCGGGAGCTTCACCAATAAATATTACTTTGGAATTAACATCTCCATTTCTTTTACTTAATACCCTTGTCCGCCCCTGCATGCGCATACAGAGATTACATCTATTAACATTATCAACAAGAATTTCAAATTTCCGCTCTTTATTTGTCTGAAGCATTTCAACCTCCAATTAAACCTTTTAAACATAACGGATCAGGTCTTTTAGCAATGGTTCCGTTTTCAATAGATTCCTGATCGAGTACCTTTTGAGCTAGACAGCCCGATTTGCATCTTTCCAGTTCTTTACAATTTGAGCAAGGTTTCCCAAAACGTGTTGTTAGGTAGTGCCGGATTGCTCCTAAGTACGTGGAGTGTTCCCAACATTCTCTTAATGAGTGGGACAGAATATTGTTGTACGGGTCTTCCAGCCCTATATCACATGGTTCTATATTTTTGAAAGCATCGCAGGGATATACATTACCATTTGGACCAATACACAAAGTTCGCCAAGCTGCAATACAATCGATATCAGTATTCAACATCATTATGTTATAAGGTGATCCTAAGCGAATTTCCACATCGTAGTTTTCTCGACAACGCAATATTAGGGTTCTGAGCTCTACCGTTTCTTTCTGCATTAGCATTTCATGACTGTTTTTCAGAGCCTCCCCACGTCCTTGAGGCACAAAGCGTAAAATACTAACTTTTCGAATACCTAAGTCTTTGGCTAATTCAACGAGTTTTAAAAGGTGCTTATAGTTACGCGTAAGTGGAACGAAGTGCATTTCTCTTTCAATATTGCTATTCCCTATTGTACGCATTGTAGTAACCGTTTTGTCAAAGCTACCGATTTGACGAGTAATTTCTTCATGGTGCTTCTTTAAAGGTGAATGGAGACTAAATATCACCTTTTTTAAACCACGTTCTTTTAGATTTAATATCTTCTGTGCGCCATCTCCATTAACATTTATACCAGTGGAGTACAGAGAGCAATGCAAACCATGAAAAGCACATGCACTGACAGCATCATCGAGCCAAGGCCATAGGAGCGGTTCCCCACCAGAGAATATTATAGATTGAACTTTTAACTTTGCTGCTTGACCTACCACGGATATGACGGCTTCTCTTGACAACTGTATTTTGTTACCAGAATGAGCGTTACTCGAGCAATGTACACAGGCTAGAAGACAATCTTTTGTCAACTCAATTTTAATTTCTTCTAGATCACCTTCTCTGGGATATTCATACATCCTCATGATCATTATTTCGAACTTTTAATAATCTCTCAGATTACCTACCTCAAAAGAAAAAGTCGGTTTGCCCAAATATTGCTGGGCAGAAGAGCATCTTTCCGAAAAGGCTGACTTTTCATTGCTTTTTATCGCCGACTCTAACCTACGCGTTTGTGTGAATTAAACTCCAGTGGCATACCCTGAACTCCCCACTCACCACGATCATTAAGCCAAGTCTCAAATGCTGTTGCCAGTTGTTGAGACAGGCGATGGTACCCCTGGCCTGGACAGCAGATATCCTCGCCGGTATGTTCGTATAGGCGAAAGTGTTCTGGAATGCGAGGTGCGTCCATCCCGTAATAGACGAACTTTTGCGAGATAAGCAACCGGTTCACACTTGTGTCATGTTCGACATTGTGTGGATTTGGTTGGCCTGTGTCAAGGCTATGATGTGAATCTATTTGAATCCATTTACCATCTTGTTGATGATAGATGTTATCACCGTAAAGCTGTTTAAGGCTTCCGTTCTGTGTTGGCCGCTTGCATAAGAATCTGGGATCGCTCCAATAGGAGTCGAAGTCCATTTCTACATCGACTTTCATAGCAAAAATAAGAAACCCGCGAAGATTGTACCTCGTCTTTGCACCGGTCCCGACTACCCAATCACCGATGGAAGCGTGTTGCCGAACCTTGGGTTTACATGTCGCTAATGTGCAATATCCAAAAAAGGGATTAGGTGCAAATCCGTAGTCCCGAGCTACCACATAGCTTAGGAGTTCCATTAGCATTTATACCGCTGAATTCTCCATTCTGGCTCTCTCGGCTTTCCGGACTGCGGATCGTCCCAATCTGCAATATCACCGTTGATAGCATCGACAACACGGTTACCCTGCCATCCGACTATAGCCGCATCACCAATTTTACCAAGTTCTTCAGGGATATCGGCATCTGTGGCTCCTTGTACAAAAACACCTACAACTCGCTTGCCATGTTCGATAGCATATTTAATTTCCCAATTAACGTAGTCACTGTAAGCAGTGCCATTGGAGATTAAAACAACCAGTGTACTTGCCCAATCAATTTTGGGAGCTAGAATCTGGTACTTGATATATTGCTCATTCTTGGCTAAATTGGGTTTCTCGTCGGTAATTGAGGCGTCTCGAGCCTCCATCCCAGCTCTAGAAATTAAATTTTTAAGGTCTGACAGAAGAGAATCATCTTCATGCACATGGGATATGAAAACATTCTTTATATCTGCCATCTTTTTCCTCCATCTGTGAGTCTCCTCAGCTAAGGCTCAAAAACAGGTGCCTAATCCCCGCAACGAGCGCCACATAATTTCTTCAGTTCCGATTGATATTGTTCTAAGTTTTGTTTAAGCTCTTTGAATGCTTTTTTAAATTCATCAAGCTTAGGCCATTCTTTCTCATACTCAACTTTACTTTTTTGCGCAGTATTATATTTGCTTTCGTGAAGTTGGAGTTCATGGTGCCATTTGGTAAGAAATGGGCGCAGTCCTTCGTTCAGAAAACCGATTGCTAGTGGTGCAAGAGAGTTCGCGCCGTGAGCTATAGAAGGCCCTGATTGACTCAGAATTCTTCGCGTCTCTCCAAACAAGGCATAAACGGAGTCCAGTGCTTCCCTGATAGACCCATATTCCGGATCAATTGGCTGGACTGGAACTCTTGTGGAGATCTCAATGTATAACGACCATGCAGCCCGCACCTCGGATTCTTCAGGTATGAATGTTAAACTCCCTACGTACGGGATGTTTACAGTAACACTCTCCAACTTTGTTCCTTTACGCCTGATGCTCTTGAAAGGATTCCACACTTCTGTAAGACCTCTCTTCATTATAAGAGAGGAATCATTGTAAAGCAATTCTTTTCATGAGGTCACAATCAGCCAAAATGTTAAAAACAGGGAATCGGTGTCTTCTGTCATTTGATATTGTTTAGTATTTCGGATTTAGGATTTAGAATTTTGTCACGGGATTGCCACGCTTCGTTCGCAATGACAATGAAGA
>Ga0172365_10002890_pt1 | contig 12780 bp, 16 predicted proteins | sample LakKivSesite48cm_FD_114535 | JGI IMG/M metagenome (GOLD analysis project Ga0172365, IMG submission 114535) | Sediment microbial communities from Lake Kivu, Rwanda - Sediment site 48cm | ecosystem: Environmental > Aquatic > Freshwater > Lake > Sediment | place: Rwanda: Western Province, Lake...
CCGCGGCTTCGCCACGCTTGCCGCGGGATACGGGGTTGAGTGCGGCGTTGACAGGCGGGGCGCCGGGGCGGTAAGTCCGTGCTATGGGTGCGCCAGGGGCTGATCTGCCCGGCTACGGAGCCTCGCTCGCGTGGTCGCTTGTTTCCTTGGCGCTAGTGTGTCTGGCGGCCTACCTCCTTTTGCGCTGGCTGGGGCGTAAGGGGGTCGGCCGCTCGGATGATCGCGTGCGCGTGCTGGGGCGCTGCTACCTGGAACCGAGGCGATCCGTGTATCTCATCGAAGCGGGCAGCCGTTGCCTCCTGGTCGGGGTGGGAGAGGGGCCCATGACCCTTCTGGCCGAGATTGACAAGGCCGCCGTCCCGGCCGCCCCAGGTGAAGACGACCGTCCTGGATCGAGCTTGGGCCAGGCCTTGGCGAAGCTCTTCGGGAGGCGCCGCGGATGAACGGCATCCTGGCCATGGCAGCGGCGAACGTGGACAAGGCCCAGGGCCTCCCCTCGCGGCCGGTGCTTGCGTTCGTCACGCTGGCCGCCATCTCGGTCTTGCCCTTCGTGCTCCTGCTTCTGACCAGCTTCGTGAAGATCGCGGTGGTGCTGTCCATCCTGCGCAGTGCCCTCGGTGCGCCGAACATCCCGCCTGCGCAGGTCATCACCGGGCTGGCCCTCATCCTCACCCTTTACGTGATGGCGCCCACCGGCGAGCGCATGTATCATGCCGTCGAGGCCGACCTGGGACGGGGAGGGAACGTGGAGCTCTTAAGCGGGCAAGGCCTCGATGCTTTGCGCGGGGCGGCCGACAAGGCCAAGGAACCGATGCGCGACTTCCTGCTTCGCCACGGTTCGCTCAAGGATCGTCGCCTCTTCCACGGGTTGGCTCTGCGCATGCGCACGGAAGCCGAGCGGGCCGGCATCAGCGAGCGCGACTTCCTGGTGGCGGTTCCCGCCTTCATCACCTCGGAACTGCGGCGTGCCTTCGAGATCGGCTTTCTGCTCTTCATCCCCTTCCTGGTGGTCGATCTGGTGATCTCCAATATCCTGCTCGCCCTGGGTATGCACATGCTCTCGCCGACCACGGTCTCGCTGCCCTTCAAGCTGCTCCTCTTCGTGCTCGCCGACGGCTGGCAGCTCGTCCTGCGCGGCCTGGTGGAGAGCTATGTCTAGCTTCGCGGCCGCTGATCTCATCGTGCGCGCCGTGCGTGAGGGGCTTCTCCTGGTGTTGCTCGTGTCGGCACCGCCCCTGCTCGCCAGTCTGGTCGTGGGCTTCGTGGTCAGCACTCTGCAGGTCGCCACGCAGATGCACGATCCCAGCGTCGCCTTCGTGCCCAAGCTGGTTGCGGTGGTTCTGGTGCTGGTGGCGCTCGGCCCGTTGCTTGGAGCCCAGGTGCTGCGCTTCGCCCAAGCCCTGTTCGAGGCGATTCCCACCCTTCGCTGACGTCATGACCGGTTTTGCGCCCGACGATCTCACCCGCGTCCTGAGGCTTTGGGGACTCGGGGCGGCCCGCACCGTCCCTTTGGTGTGGTTCGTGCCCGCCTTTGGCGGTGCCACCCTGCCGGTCCAGCTCCGGCTGGCCTTGGGCCTCGGGCTGGCGGTTCTGTGCCTTCCGGCGCTCGCCGTGAATCCCCCCGCGGACCACGCCTGGCTGTGGTTTCTCCTTGCCGCCCGTGAGGTGATGGTGGGCCTTGGCATGGGCTTCGTATGCGCGTGCATGTTTCGCGCGGCCGAGGCGGCCGGCCACACCGTCGACGTCTTGCGCGGGCAGGACCTGGCCGAGGTCCTCTCGCCCACAGGCGAAGGCCGCGCCAGCCCCTTCGGTGCGCTTTTCTTGCTCTTCTCCGTGGTGGTCTTCCTCGAAATCGGGGGGCTTGGCTTGGTCGCGACCGCGCTCGCGCGCAGCTACGAGGCGGTGCCGCTCGGCGCTCCCGTCGCCGGGCGCTCCCCGGCCATGATCCACCTGGTCGTGTTGGCCTCGGCCAGGCTCATCGAGGCCGCGGTCGGTCTGTGCGCTCCCGTCATCGTCGCGCTTCTTCTCGCCGATCTCGTGCTCGGGGCGATCGGGCGGTCGGTGCCGAGCCTCCCGCTCTTTTTCGTCGGCATGCCGCTGCGGGCCTTGCTGGCGACCGGTGTCGTGCTTTTGGGACTGGCCGGGTTGGATGCAGCCCTGCGAAGTGGTTTTGCTGGATTCATGCAGCTTTTTGCCCTAGCTTCCCGCCTGGGCAGATGAACAAGCGTGGCGGCAATGACAGGCAGAAACCTGGAGGACAGAACCGAAGAGCCTACCCCGCGGCGGCTCGCGCAGGCGCGCCGGGCGGGCGAGGTTGCCCTGAGCCGCGACCTTGCCAGCGGTTTCGCCGTCTTTGCCTTCTGCCTGGTCGCCGTGGCCGGCGGCAAGGCGTGGCTGGGAGGGCTGCTTGCCTACCTGCACACGGCTTTGGCCAAGGCCAGTGGTCCGTGCACGGTATCGGCGTCGCTGGCGGCGGCGCTTCACGCCGCGGCTTTCGCCTTGGCACTGCCGCTCGGCAGTCTGCTTGTGGTGGCGGTTCTGATCAACCTGGTGCAGACACGCGGCAACGTCGCGCTCGCGCAAGCCCGGCCCGAGGGGAGGCGTCTTGTGCCCTCGCTGCGCCGGGTGCTCGGCCGTCACGGGGTGAGCGAAGCCGGCAAGGGGTGGGCGAAGCTCATCGTGCTCCTTGCGGTGGCCTGCGTCACGATTCGTCCCTGGGTGGGATCGATCGTCGCTTCCGCAGGGGTAGACAGCCGCCAAGTCCTGCGCATCGTGGGTGCCCTGGCGCAGACCCTCGGGATTCGGCTGGCGCTGGCGCTCCTGGTGCTCGGCGCAGCCGACTACCTTTGGCAGCTTCATCGGCATAGGAAGGCGCTGCGCATGACCCGCGAAGAAGTACGCCGGGAGCACAAAGAGACCGAAGGCGACCCCCTGCACAAGGCGGAGCAGAAGCGGCTGCACCGAGAGCTCCACGGCCTCTAGCATTTCTCAGGCATGGCGTCTCCTCCATCTCGATCCGCTTCTGACCCGGGCAGGGAGACGCTGCTCGACGTTGCCGTGGCGCTGCCCATCTCGGAGATCTTCACCTATCGGGATGCGCGTGACACGGGGCTCGCCCCGATCGGTGCGCAGGTGATCGTGCCCTTTCGCGAGCGCACGGTCACCGGCTTCGTGGTCGGCCACAGAAAGGGCGCGGCCGGGTTTGCGAGCGACGAGATCCGCGCCATCGTGGCCATGGTGGGCGAGGGTCCGGCGCTCGACGGAGCGGTGCTCGATCTTTGCCGTTGGGCTTCGAGCTACTACCTCGCTCCCCTCGGCGAGGTGCTGTCCGCAGCCCTGCCGGGCAGCGCGCGCGCCTCGGCCTCACGCCGCTTGCGCCTCACTCAAGCCGGGAAGGACGCGACCGCGGGCAAGCCTTCCTCGGCGCTGGCGGCCTTGGTGCTGGACGACGGCGATCGCGCGTTCTTGACGCGGCTTCGCAAGGCCCGCAGCTTGAGCCAGGCCGGCCTGGCGCGCAGCCGGCCGGCGCTGTTCGCACGCGTGAATTTCCTCGTCGAGCGCGGCTTCGTCGAGGTGGTTGACGCCATTCGCGGAGCGCGGCGAAAGCACATGGGGTTCGACGTGGATGGGCCCGGCGCCGGCCGGGTTGAGGAGGCGGTCCTGCCGGTCTTGAACCGCCACCAGCAGTCGGCGTTCGTCACCCTGGCGGGAGCCCTCGGCCGCGGCTACGCGACCTACGTGCTCCAAGGCATCACCGGATCCGGAAAGACCGAGGTCTACCTGCGCCTCATCGCCGAGGCACGCAAGCAGGGGCGCGGGGCCTTGGTGCTGGTCCCCGAGATCGCGCTTACACCGCAGCTCGCGGCCCGCTTTCGCGCCCGTTTCGGCGACGACGTGGCGGTCTTGCACAGCGCCCTGCCGCCCGGGGAACGCATGGCGGCCTGGCGGCGGTTGCGCCAGGGCGAGGTCGGCATCGCCCTCGGGGCGCGCTCGGCGGTGTTCGCACCGGTGCGCGACCTGGCGGTCATCGTGGTCGACGAGGAGCACGACGGCTCGTTCAAGCAGGAGGAGGGTTTTCGCTATCACGCCCGCGACCTGGCGGTGATGCGCGCGCGCCAGGGCCAGGCCCTCGCGGTGCTGGGCTCCGCGACCCCCTGCCTTGAGACCTATCACAATGTCTTGCGCGGTCGCTTCGGGCGGTTGCTCCTGCCGGTGCGGGCAAACCCGGCAGCCGCGGATCGGCCGCTGCCGCCGGTCGACGTGATCGATCTACGGCGGCATCCGCCGGGGCCGGACGGTTTGTTCTCGCCGCCCTTGGCCTTGGCCGTAGAGGCGGCCCTCGCGGCGGGCGAGCAGACGATTCTCTTCCTGAACCGGCGCGGCTTCTCCACCTTGGTGCATTGTCGGTCCTGCGGCCACGTCATGCGCTGCACGGACTGCGCCGTCTCCCTGACCCTGCACCGCGGACGGGGGCATCTGCTTTGCCACTACTGCGGCCGCGCCGAGCCCCTGCGCGAGATCTGCCCGCAGTGCAAGACGCCCGGTCTGACGGGGATGGGCACCGGCACCGAACGCGTCGAGAGTGTGGTTCGCCAGCGTTTTCCGCATGCGCGCGTCGCGCGCCTCGACCGCGACACCGCGGACGGCGGGCGAGGGCGCCTGGAGGAGATCCTGGCCAGGATGCACCGGGGCGAGATCGATATCCTCATCGGAACCCAGATGGTCACCAAGGGGCACGACTTCGGCGGGGTGACCTTGGTGGGCATCTTGCTGCCCGACCAGGGCATTCACTTGCCCGATTTTCGCGCCGCCGAACGCACCTTCGCGCTCATGGAACAGGTGGCCGGCCGGGCCGGCCGGGGGTCGCGCGGGGGCCGCATCCTGGTCCAGACCTACGGCCCCGAGCACCCCGCCATCGAGTTTCTGCGTCGGCACGACTACGAGGGCTTCGTGCGCGACGAGCTGGCGCGGCGGCAGGCGGCCCTCTATCCGCCGTTCGCGCGCATGGTGGTGCTTCGCCTCGATGGTCAAGATGCGTCGGCAGTCTCCGCGGCGGCCAGTGCCGCGGCCGCCTGCGCGCGTCGCGTGGGAGGGGTGCGGGTCCTGGGTCCATCCGAGGCGCCCATCCCGCGCCTGCGCGGCCGGGCCCGATTTCAGGTCTGGCTGTCCGGCTCGGATCGCGCGAGACTCCTCGATGTGAGCCGGGCCACCTGCCGCGTGCCACTTCCACGGAGCGTGCGACTTGAGGTAGACGTGGATCCGCAGAGTGTCCTATGACCGAGCCGATGAGCGAAGAGCCGACCCAACTGCTGGGACGACAGGCAAAGGACAGGCCTCGGATGATGCGGCTTAGTGCATGCATGCCGTCGTGGTGCTCGAGGTGAGACGATGACGATCGTCGTGGTCTTGGTGTGGGCGGAGCTGTGGCTCCTCCTCCGCGCGCGGTCTGGCGGCTGGAGAGAAGCGGGCTTGGCGGCGACGGTGATCTGGTCTCTGCTCTTGCTCGCGCTTTCGGAAGGACTCTCGCTTGTCGATGCATTTGCGCGGGTGCCGGTCTTCTGCGCCTGGCTGGCGCTTCTGCTCGCGCTGGCTTGGCCGCTCCGGCACACCTGGATGGAGGTGCGGAGACGGCTGGCGAGGCAGGGCCCACGGACATGGCGTGTCGAGGTCGGGGCGCTCTGCCTGGTCGTTCCACCCTGCCTCACACTCATTGTCGCCCTGGTTGCACCACCCAACACCGTCGATTCCCTCACCTACCACCTCGGCCGGGTCGCCGAGTGGCTTGACCGAAGCTCGATCGCCCATTTCGCCACCCACGTCGAACGGCAGGCTGCGCTCAACCCCTTTGCGGAGATCGTCATTGCCAACCTGCACGCGCTTTCCGGCGGGGATAGGTTCGCGAATCTTGTGCAGTGGTTCGCGTTTGGCTTGAACGCCATGGGTGCATCGCTCCTGGCACGCGAGCTAGGGGGCGACGCGCGGACTCAGATGCTGGCCGCGCTTCTTGTGCTCACGACACCGATGGCCGTCCTGCAAGCCTCCTCGACGCAAAACGATCTGGTTTGTTCGTTCTTCGTCGTCACAACTGTGCTCCACTGCCTCTCGTTCAAGGCCGATTTCCCGTGCGCGCTTGTCCTGGGCATGTCCGCGGGTTTGGCGATTCTGACCAAGGGGACAGCCCTGGTTTTCATCGCACCCTTCGTTCTGTGGGCCTTGCGGCGTGCTTTTGCCCTGTGCAAGCCCCGGCGGGGGCTTGTCGTGCTGGGTTTGGCCGGTGTGCTCGTCCTGGCTATCAACACCCCCCACGGGGTTCGCAACCAGCGGGTCTTCGGTACTCCACTCGGAACGCAGTGGCTCGCCACTCGGGTTGGCAACCAGGTGCGGGGTCTCCGGACCGTCTACTCGAACCTGGTCCGAAACGTCGCATCGCATGTCGCTTTGCCCAGCGCGCGCTGGCCTCGGGTGATGCGCGCGGCGGTCGTTGGATTGCACTCGGTGGCCGGTGTCGACGCAAACGATCCTCGCACGACCCTGGATGGGCCGTACCAGGCCGCGGGCTTCAGCACGCACGAGGATGCCGCGCCGAACCCCGTGCAGATGCTGCTCTTTATCGTAGCGGCGGTGCTTCTTGCTCGGTGCGGGACCCGCTCCCAACGCTGGTTCTGGTTGATGGTTCTGCTGGGTTTTGTTCTCTACGCCGCGGTATTCAAGTGGCAGCCGTGGGGAAGCAGGCTGCACACTCCCTTCTTCATCCTGGGGGCCGCGCCGGTGGCCATCGCGGTGCACACCACCGTGTCACGGTCACGACGGCTGTCGGGTGCGGCGACGGTGGCGCTTCTGGTGCTTGCGGCTCCCTGGCTGCTGGTCAATGCCACTCGGGCCATCGTGCCTGGGAAGCTATTTACGGAAAGATTCCACATCACCGACATCTGGAGCAAGACCCGCACCGAACTGTACTTCGCAAATCGTCCCGCCGACTACCTGTCGTTCGTGACTTTGCGCGAAGGACTTCGGGCTGACGCGTGTGCCGACGTGGGCGTCTTGGGAAGCGAGGATAGCTGGACATATGCGCTTTTCGTCATGCTGCGGAAGCCGGACTTCGACGTCAGGCTGCGCCCGGTGCTGGTGCAGAACCCGACGGCCGCCCTGTCTCGCGCCGCCTCCGACCCCTGCGCCCTCGTCTCCCTGGCCTACGGCCGACGCCCGGGCCCCGAGTCGACATCACTCGTTCGCTTCCGCCTCGCCTGGCACGAGGGCTCGTTCGCGCTCTATCTGCCTTCGCCGGCTGCTCTTCCTTGAAGGTTGCCGGGGATTACCACCAGCGACAGCGGGGGGAAGGCGCAGGCGCGCGGCGATCCGTTGAAGGAGCCGCTGCTCCCATGGTCCGCTCCGAGCCCCAAGCCGCATGGCTGGCCGACGCGAAAAGGCGTTCACTTATTCTGCCACACACGTTAGTGGAGCGGCAGAGAACGGAAGAGGAAGGACCACCAACCACCGAATCGGGTAGCTACCTGCTCTTGCAGACGATTCGGATCCGTTGGCCCGGGGGGTGTGCTCCGTGGTCCAATCCCCCAGGAAGTGGCTTGCACCGACGGCCGGACCTTGAAGACCACCATCGCCATCAGGTTCACCAACGCAGAGAACAACAGATCCCGGGTATACTGCTCCTGCGCGACTCCACCGAAAAACCGGTCGAGCACCTTGGGACAGAGCGCATTCTCCATCGCCACCTGCGCCATAGCGCAAATCGGACTTGCCTTGACGAATCGCTGCAGTATCTTGCCCAGTACGAGGGGCGCCGTGCCTGCCGGCAGGCAGCGTGCCCGGACATCTTCTTGCTCATCCGCTGACCTCCCACACCGTCTCCGAATCGTTGGCGGTGAGTCGGTATCCTCGGCGAGGACGCGGCCGGGAGAAAAAAACCGCCGCAACCAGAGCCGACGTCGCATCATGTCAGCACACCTTGAAAGGGCTGCCTCGTCAGGTCTATGATTCGCTCCAGCAGATGAACGACGCGCTCCATGAACAACGAGGAGGCAGTAATGCAACTCAAGAAGCTTGACTCGAGGAAGGGTACCCTTCTGACCGCAACGGTCACTATCGTGGTGCTGCAGGCCTGCGGGGGAGACGGCAAGCTCAATGCGAACCTGGATGCTGGCGCGCCGCCGGCGAGACCGGATGCAACCGCCCACGTTGGGGGTGGCGGTGCCTCGGGAACGGGAGGGGTCACGGACAGTAGGGCGACGGCCCGTGGGGGAAGCCAAGGTAGCGGCGGTACGAATGCGACCGATGGCCGCCCGCTGACCTGCGGTTCACCTGGTGTCCCTTGCTGTGCTGGAAACAGGTGCACAGATGGTGGGTGTTGTGTGTCGGGAGTCTGCATGCGAGAAGGGGCGACCTGCGTGGGACTGGGCGGGGGAATCTGCAATGCAGGCGCTTGCGGGTCCTGCGGTGGCTTGGGACAGCCATGCTGCGGACCGACGCCAGCCGTCGGTTCCTGTACGGCTTCCGCCACACTGTGCAGTGCGGGCATTTGCGCCCATTGCGGTGACATCGGCGGTCTGTGTTGCGAAGACCCTACGCTGGGAGGCGCCGTGTGCGATTCGAAGGATGCCTTCTGCAGTGGCAAGTTGTGTGTTTCCTGCGGTACGCCTGGCAGCATCTGTTGTCCGGGTGAGGTCTGCGCTGCGCGCGGCTGCTGCTACAACGAGGTTTGCCTTGAGGAGGGTATGGAGTGCGGCGTTGGCGACGGAGTGTGCCACGACGGACGCTGCTCAGACTGCGGTGCCCTGGGGCAGAAGTGCTGCTCCGTCTCCTGCTACGATCGGTTGTTCTGCCGGAATGGGACGTGTGCCTCCTGCGGTGGGCCGGGTGAAGTCTGCTGTCCGGTCGGAAGCAAGAGCGGCCGCTGCGCGACGGGCACCGTCTGCAGTATTTCCGGGTCTGGCGGGCTGTGCACGCGCTGCGGAGGACTGGGTGATGACTGCTGCGAGAACCGGACATGCGAAGAGGGTTGTTGCTTCGGCGGCAAGTGCGTTGCCTTCACCGGACCCTGCCCGGCAACCGCGCTGGATGCCGGGCCTCAAACCGATGCTGGAACCGATGTCAGCGACTCACCGCTTGTTCCACTTCCCGCAGGCGCAAGCGCCATCTGGAGTTTTGAAGGGAATGGACTCGACTCGAGTGGGAACGGCTACACGGCGACATTGCACGGTGGAGCGACGTACAGCACGACCGAATTCAGGGATGGCGTTTCCTCGCTCGCGAGCGCCAACGATGCCTCCTACGCCGAGGCCCCTCTTGTGACGACGGCGACGGACAATGTCACTCTCAGTGTGTGGGTCAAGTGGAATGGCGGCACTGGCGAACAGCTAATCCTGTACATTGGCCATTCTGGATACAACGGCTATGGTATGATGCTGCACACTGGCAACAACATGAGGATCACCCTGATTTACGGGGGCATACGCTTCTCGAACTCGGGTGTTGCGTTGAACGTCAGGCAATGGACGCACCTCGCGGCAGTGCGCCGCAAGGGCACGTGGGAACTGTGGGTCAACGGCTTGAGCGTCGCGATTTCGAACAGCAGCACCACGCCCGTGATTCCATCTCCGAGCGTAGCCATCGGGTTCAATTTCAACGGCTGGGTGGACAACGCCCGAATCTACGAGCGCGCACTGAGCGTGAACGAGTTGGAGGTCCTGGCGGCCAACTGATCCACGAGCGAGGGAGGCATGCCGCTGGTACCGGCCTGCGTGTCGGTTTCGGCGGGATATGCGAAATGGGCGCTCGCGTGGCTCGCCGCCAACTTGGTGGGAGTTGCCACACAGCGCAGCCTGTCGGCCGCAACCAAAGGTGGGCGCGAGATTCTCGCGGGCGAGCTCGGCGCGGGTGCGGAGTGCCGAGCGCAGCGTGTGCAGGAGGGTCAGGAGCAGGGCGAGCATGGCTGGATGATGCATGATGGCAGGTGTTGCCTGCCATGCCTATGAATTCGCGCCGCCACCGACGGAAAACCAAGGTCCCGGACGCAGAGCTGGCGAAGGACAGCCGGTCGTTGCCACGCGGTTCTCTTCGTCGGGACCTCCTTTTCCGTCGGTGTCACCGACTTGGTGCTTGGCGCCGCCCGCGAACGCGGAGTCCCGGTCCTGTCGGTAGATCCGGCTGCCACCGCGCCCGTCGCGGGTGTCGCGTCTCTGCGGGCGCGCGCCGAGGAGGTCCTCCCTGCGGTTTGCCAAGTCATTGGGGAGCAGGCGGGCTCCCGCGCGACTACACAGAGAAGACCTGAGACAGGACCTGGGGGATTCTCTCGAAGTGGTGATCGGTCGTAGCCACAGCAAGGCCATGCTGCATGGCCGAGGCGGCGATCCATATGTCGTTCGTGGGAATCGGTGTGCCGGCTTCGTGGAGCGAGTGGAGGATGGCCGCGTAGCGCTCGGACGTTTCGGCGTCGATGGTCACCACAAGAACGCGGGGCGAGGACAGGAAGAGGGCGAGTTCGCGCTCATTCTTGCGCTGGTGCTTGCCCCGTCGGAAGCCGGCGCGCAGCTCTCCCAGGACAACCGGCGAAAGAACGATTTCTTCCACCTCCTGGAGAAGCCTTCGAATCCCCGCGTGCCCGCGAAAAAAGGCCGAATACGCCGAGGTGTCAGCCAGGACCCGAGTCACTTCCACAAGTCCGGGTCGACCGTCCGTTGCTCGCGCAAGGCTTGCGAGAAGGCCAGCGCCTCTTCCCGGCTCCAGGTGCCGGCCAGGCGGTCTAGATCGTGATGAAGAGCATCCAACCTCTTACCCCTTCGTCTCCCCTGAGCTGCTTGGAGCAAGGCGATGATCGCGCGGTTCGCGCTCATTTGGTCCTTGGTCGCTCGCTGGCGGACAGCCCGGGCGACATCAGGAGGAAGGTTTCTGACCGTGATGGCTTTCATGATCCCCTGCGCATCAGTATGCATCACCGTGATGCATTTCTCAAGGTACTCCGAACCCACCTCGGCCAGCATGCGCGCGTGCGCCTGGCTGCCGCGCACGTCCTCGCGCAGAAGCCGCCGGTCGAAATCCACGCTCGCGTTCAAGGCCGCGGCGGCCTCGTCCATCGCGCCCTCGAAGCGCGCATCCCGGCCCCCCGCCTGGGGGGCTGTCTTCGGCTTCTCTTGCTCGCTCTTCGGCAGGAACACCACCAGGGTCTTTTGCGAACCGCACGTGGGGCAGAAGCCACCCTCCATGCGGCAGCCTACAAAGCGTGCAGGGCGAAACCCATGCCGCGAGCCGCCGCGGCCATGCGCTCGTCGTAGGTTGCGAGCGAGAGCGACGCGAGCCGCTGGTGGGGAAAGTGAAACGTGGCGAGGTAGCTGCTTGTAGCCACTTTGTCAACATCACGGTCGTGCAGCCGAAAACCATGATTCGCTGGCATCGATCCTTGTAGCGCCTGCCCTGGCGACGCCGCTCCCGACGCCCCGTCGGTCGCCCGCCGATCGATACAGACACCCGAACCCTGATCCGGCGGATGTGGAAGGAAAACCCGCTTTGGGGTGGAAATGTCATCGCCGCTGAACTTGCGAAACTCGGTCACCACGTGTCCCCGAGAACAGTGGCCAAGTATCGGCCGGCGAATCTGCCGCGTGACCGCGGTCAGAAGTGGTCCACCTTCGTGCGCAAGCATCTTGGCCAGACGTGGGCCGCCGACTGGTTCACCATCGTGACCCTGGGGTTCCAGCTTCTCTACGGCTTCGTCATCATCGACCTGGGCCGCAGGGAAGTCGTGCGCATCGGGGTGACGTCGACACCGAGCGCGCAGTATGCTGCTCAATCTTTTATCGAGGCCGTGTGCGATCGCGACAACCAAGCGCCGCGTTTTCTTATCCATGATCGCGACTCGATCTATGGCGCCGATTTCCGACGGCGAGTGAAGAGTTTCGGCACGAGGTGCTTGGCAACGCCGCCGCGGGCACCGCAAGCGAATGCGTACTGCGAGCGGATGATCGAGACATTTCGGAGCGGCTGCCTCGACAACGTGATCGTGCTCGATGAGATCCACGCTGAGCGCATCCTGCGCGAGTATCTTCGCTACTACCACGGCCGGCCACATCGTGGACTCCGGATGCAGGCGCCAATGGGAGCCCGATGGCTACCGCCTTCCCAGCGGACACCGGAAAGATCCGTGCAGAGCAAAGTCGTGCTCGGCGGTTTGCACCACGAGTACGCTGTCGCGGCTTGAGTGCGGCATGGGCGTTCGCCGGTTCACGCTGGTAGTTGACGATGTTGCCTCCGTCACCGCCTGCCGGCATCACCGAGCCCGCTACGATTCCCCGGCCGGCGGGCCACGCCGGCGGTCTTGCGGGCCTGCCCCGACCACGAACAGCGGGGCGACCCCGTCGGCCTGAGCCGCTCTTGTCCGTCGGATGGAATTCTTGCGGCGGATAGGTATGATGATGGACACCCTGGGCGGGCCCGCGGTCGCCCCGGCCATCGACAAGGCCATCACCGACGCGCTCGCCAGCAAGCAAATCAAGAGCCTGACCGCCGGCAAGATGGGCATGGGCACGCGCGAGGTGGGCTATCTCATCGCGAAGATGGTGGGCTAGCGGTCCGCACGGCGCGGGCTGCCACGGCCTGGGCTGGGCGGTCCGTCCGCAATTCTTGACCATCGGCAACGGCCATCGCGCCGGTCCTAAGTACAGGTCCCCGGAAGTTGGGGACCGGTCTGGAGCAGGGTTGCAGGATTTGCGGCGAGGGCTTGCAACACGAAAGTGCACGCAACTCGGGTCGAGGCATCCGGGAGATCAACAG
>Ga0172365_10002891_pt1 | contig 12777 bp, 10 predicted proteins | sample LakKivSesite48cm_FD_114535 | JGI IMG/M metagenome (GOLD analysis project Ga0172365, IMG submission 114535) | Sediment microbial communities from Lake Kivu, Rwanda - Sediment site 48cm | ecosystem: Environmental > Aquatic > Freshwater > Lake > Sediment | place: Rwanda: Western Province, Lake...
CCCATCAACTTCGCCCCGACCCTTACCTGTCCTTAAATCTGTCGCCTGCCATGCCCCATCTCTTCCTAACCCCAATTCAGCTTGCCTCATCACTGCCACTCACCGATTTTCCGAGAGATCTCAGACCGAGTTCTCCCGAATAAGGGTAGTAGCCCAGGCGGTTCTCCCCCCAGGATAGGGGGTAAGGTAGCTTCATCCCGCGGCATGAATAGCCTCCTGTTCAGAGAAAAGGGGTTGGGCTGTGTCTAGTATCTCTTGACGCCGTAACCAGTTTGGGCTGCGCTCAAGAGCACGTTTGCTGATGAGGTCTACACTCCGCTGTAACAACGTTTGTAGCTCTTGTTGCATCTTTATGCGTTCAAACAGCCTCCACTCTGCTTCAGGAGCAAAGGTAACTGTATCTGGGCCCTGCTCGTTCCTCCATAGTGTAGACTCCCTTATCACCGGGCAGCCCGCCGGCCACGCCAGGAAGCCAGCCTGGCCAGCAGTCGTTGCCATAGGGTGAGCTTTGGTGGCTCTGGCAGGCCAGATGCAGCCACAGGAGAAAGCTGCGCCAGTTCCTCGGCGATGCCCTGCATCACTTCCGCGGTGAACACATCCGGCGCAAAGCCCGCTACCTGCTCCAGCGTGAATCCCATAGCCATGCTCAACTGCGGCGCGTCCAGCAGGCCAGGGAGGTGCTTGCTCAGGATGGCCCTGGCCTCCTCGTTCGCCAGCAGCAACTGCAGGGTGCTGTCAATCCCAAGACGGAGGCCCGCTTTTTCGGGGCCACCGAATCGGCTGGTGGTCCGGAGGGTGAACCGGGCCGAGGCCCGAATGTCCCGCGACGAGCTACCGACCAGGACTTCGAATTCCCCTGCCTCGGCTACCCACTGCTGCTCACCATCATCGTAATAGGCCAGCGACTCGCGGTTGAGCGCCAGGGTGACGGTTTTGGTTTCGCCAGGCTCAAGGGACACCTTGGCAAAGGCCTTCAACTCCTTTTCCGGGCGCATCAGGCTGGATTCCAGATCACGGACGTAGAGCTGCACTACCTCCTGGCCCGCGCGCGGCCCGGTGTTCTGAACGTCCACGGAGACCTGCAGGTCCTCATCCACATCAACCCTTGCACTGAGCCCAGTCGAAGTGTCAGAGGCGCTGAGGCGCAGGTTGCGGTAGGCAAAGGTGGTGTAGGAAAGGCCATAGCCAAAGGGGAACAGGGGCTCGATCTTCTTCTTGTCATAGTAGCGATAGCCGACGAAGATGCCCTCGCCATAGTGTACCCTGCCATTTTCGCCGGGATAGTTGATGTAGGCGGGATTGTCTTCCAACTGCCTGGGGAAGGTCTGGGGCAGTCTGCCGGAGGGGTTCACGTCGCCGAAGAGGACATCGGCGATAGCATTGCCGCACTCCTGGCCGGGATACCAGGCCTGCACCACGGCGGCCACTTTGTCCAGCCAGTTCATGGTGATCGGCGAACCGGTGTTCAAGACCACCACGGTGTTAGCGTTGGCCGCCGCGACCTTCTCGATCAGGGCGGCCTGATCCCCAACCAGCTCCATGTCCGGCCGGTCGAACCCCTCGCTCTCCCATTCGTCGCTCAGGCCGACGAAGACCAGGGCCACGTCCGACGCGGTGGCCGGGGCTGCTGCGCGGGCGATGGCGTCCTCCGGGATGGGCGGCAGGCAGCCCAGTCGAATGCTGGCCAACGGCAGCGCACTCTGCTTGCTGTATTCCACTTTCAGGTCGTAGGTCTGGCCGGCGGCCAGGTCCATCTCAAAGGTTAGCTCCTCGGAGCTTTCACTCGACCCCTGCTCGTTCCAGTTATCAATGACCTCCTGGCTATCAACGTAGAGTCGGCTCAGGCCGGCGCTGCTCAGGCCGAAGGTGTAGCGGCCAGCTTCCGTCGCGGTGAACTGGCCCGTCAGCCTAGCGGAGAACTCAGTGACATTGACCTCAGGGTCAAATTCGCCCAGCCAGGCCAGTTCGGTGGTTTCAGCCAGCATGGTCTTGACGGGCGCACCCGAAAGGTCGTCGTTGTTGAAGAACTCGACGGTGAGGCCATGGCCCGCCTGGCCACCGGCCGGGGTCAGCCAGGCCGGATGGATCAATGGGAGCAGCTTGTGATTGGTGCACCCCGCTTCGAAGCCAATCTTCACGGCGTCGCCCACCCTGTTGAGGATCCCGTCGAAGGGGGTGACGGCATAGTGGGGATTCACGTGGGAGCTTCCCCCGCCCATGATCCGCGCCACCCTGGCATTGGGGCCGATGATGGCCAGGGACTTGATCCTATCGGTGCTCAGGGGCAGGACGTTCCCCTCGTTCTTGAGCAACACCATCCCCTCCGCTGCTGCCTGGCGGGCCAGGGCGCGATGTTCTGGCTTGTCAACGGCTCTCTCCGGGCGGTCCGCCGCATCCTCAAAGGCCCCCGATTTGAGGATGACGCCCAGCAGGCGGCGAACGCTCTGGTTAATGGTCGCTTCGTCCACTTCTCCCGCACGGAAGGCTCGAAGCAGCTTCTCGCCGCGCCACACGGGTGGGCCCGGCATCTCCAGATCGAGGCCGGCGTTCAGAGAAGCGGCGGTGCTCTTGATGCCAAACCAGTCCGACATGACAAGGCCCTCGAACCCCCACTCTTCCCTCAAGATGTCCGTCAGGAGGTAGGAATTCTCGCTGGCAAAGGTGCCGTTGACCTTGTTGTAAGAGGCCATCACCGCCCAGGTATGAGCCCCTTGCACCGCCGCCTTGAAGGGCGGCAGGTAGATCTCCCGCAGGGCCCGCTCGCCCACTTCGGAGCTAATGGTGTTCCTCTCGAACTCGGAGTCGTTGCAGACGTAGTGCTTGACCGCCGTGCCCACGTTCTGGCTTTGCACCCCGTTCACAAACGCCACCGCCATGCGGGCCGACAGGTAGGGGTCTTCGGAATAACATTCGAAGTTTCGACCATTCAGTGGGGAGCGGTGGATGTTGACCGTGGGGGCCAGAAGGATGTGCGCCCCTTTGGTCCTGGCCTCTTCGCCCAGGGCCTGACCGACGCGCTCCACCAGTTCCGTGTTCCAGGTGGAGGCCAGGGCGATGCCAACCGGGAAGCAGGCCGACGTCAGCCCCCCGGCGAAGCTCCCGCCACCCCGGGCGCCGTTGGGGCCGTCGGTCACTTTGATGGCCGGGATGCCCAGCTTTTCCACGGGCATGGTGTACCACATCGCCGACCCAGCGAGCATGGACACCTTCTCTTCGATGGTCATCTGACCAAGCAGTTCTTCGACTTTTTCTTTCATGTCTTCCCCGTTTTTGCTGAATGATACTGCATTATGACACGACACTTCCCCCGAGATAAGCGCGCGCTTAAGGGAGATTCTCCAGGTCAGTCAAATCTTTCAATCTGCCGCTGGCCTTCTTGTTGGCTTTCAGATGTTTCAGGCTAATAATGTTGACCTCAACACCGTCAAGGATGTCTACAACTTGTTCCGTGTAGCACTCGTCAAAGGTCACCCCAGAGATTGTTGTCGCAATGTCTATCTTGACGGGTGGCACACCCATGCGGATGATTTGATTCTCTTTCAGGAAGAGCTCAACCGACAGTTTGGGCACGTCAAACCCGAATTCCTTCAAGACCGCAACTGCCTTCTCCGCATTTTGCGGGTGTATGGCTATCCATATATCCATATCGGCGGTGGCACGTGGATAGCCATGATAGCCAACAGCATAACCACCGATAAGCAGGTACTCAACCTGATGTGAGTTGAGTAACTGTAAAAACTCTTTGAAGTCGGGTGGTAGTCGGACTATAGCCATAGATGATTTGGCGCATGATCTCTATTGCTTCCAAGCGTTCGTAAGGAGTCTTGGAAAGCCAATAGCCCTTTTCATCTGATTCGTCAAATAATGAGCCCACTGCAAAGGCAGTTCTATCCAGTTTCAGAGAATCAACCATGTCCATAAGAGTAATCACACCCCCTAACTTGTGGCTGAACCACAGTGAGGTCTGCCTAGTCCTCCAACCAGTACACCACGCTCCCATCGAAAATCGTGGCCACTACCTCCGTCTGCAAAATGTCCATGGGATGGACGGTGAAAATATCCTGGGAGAGCACCACCAGATCGGCCAGCTTGCCAGGAGTGATGGAGCCCTGCAACCGCTCATCGCCCGAGGCGTAGGCTGCACCCTGGGTGTAGGCCCGTACCGCCTCGGCGACGGTGATCCGCTCCGAGGGACGCCATCCCTGGGGGCCGGGGAAGCCGTCGGCTCGTCGCCGGGTCACGGCGGCGTGGATGCCGGCCAAAGGACTGAAATCCTCCACCGGGCAATCGGAGCCGAAGGCCAGAGGAGCACCGGCGTCCAAGAGGCTGCGGAAGGCATAGGCCCCCGCCCCCCGTGCACCCCAATGGCGGTCCACCATCTCCATGTCCGCAGTGCAGTGGATGGGCTGCATGGAGGCAGTGACGCTCAGGCGACCGAGCCGCTGGATATCCTCCGGAGTGAGAAGCTGGGCGTGCTCCATCCGGGGGCGCAATCCCTGTGCCGCCCACAGCGAGCGGTGCGCTTGGCAGGCCTCCAGCACGGTGTGGGTGGCTCGGTCACCGATGGCGTGGACCGCAGGCGCGATCCCGGCCCGACAAGCCCGTTCCACCAGGGCCTTCAGCTCCTCCTCCGAAAGCACCATGAGGCCCCGGTTGTGGGGCTCATCCTCGTAGGGCTCCAGCATGGCCGCCGTGCGCGCGCCCAGCGATCCGTCGGCAAAACTCTTCACCGCCCCAATGCGGAGCACTTCATTTCCGAAGCCGGTGCGCAGGCCCAATTGAATGGCCGAATCCAGATTCTTCAGCGGAATGTGCATCAGTACTCGCAGCTTCAATTCGCCGCGAGAGGCGAGGCGTTGGAAAGCAGCGAAGGACTCGGCCCCCTCGCAATTGTGGATGCCCGTCAATCCCGCGCGGTGAAGGTGAGGGATAGCCTGGACCAGGGCCTCTTCTATCTCCTCCAGCCCCGGTTTGGGGATCGCCTGGTGCACCAGTTGGATGGCCTGCTCTTTGAGGATGCCCGTCGGCTCGCCTGTAGCGGGATGGCGCACGATCTCGCCTCCCTCGGGATCGGGTGTATCGACGGTGATCCCGGCCCGCTCCAGCGCACGGGAGTTGGCCCACAGTGCATGGCCACACTTGCTGGACAGGACCACCGGATATTGAGGCGCAATGCGATCTAAATCGGCCCTGGTGAGAAAGGAAGGATCAGCCCACAAGTTCCGGTCCCAGCCACCGCCCTCCAGCCACCTGCCCGGTGTGGCCTCAGCCGCTCGCGCAGCCACGCGCTCCAGCACCGCCTCCTTGGATGCCAAACCAGTGAGGTTGATCTGCCTCAGCCGCAGGGCATAGCTCAGGAAATGGATGTGGCAGTCGGTGAAGCCGGGAAGCACAGTGCGTCCCTGCAGGTCGAGGGCCTCGCCTCCGGGGGCCAAGAGCCCTCGCAGCTCCTCGTCGTCCCCTACGGCCAGGATTCGGTTGCCCGCAATAGCCACCGCCTCCGCGCGTGGCCGATCTGGGTCCATTGTGTAGATGGTGCCGTTGTGGAGGACGAGGTCTGCTTGCACTGGCTTGGCCTCCCAGAAAGCTACTGGCGCTCCAATCTGTAGGATTGAGGTGAAACAGCAAGGGCGAAAACCCGTATCGCTTTGGCAATGGCGTCCATCTCATCTGAACATGCCCCTTGCGCCACCAATTCTCTAAGTAAGCGCTGAGTATCGGGATCAAGTTGGTCCAGAATGGCTGATCTGGCAGCCTCACGCTTCTTGGCCAGAAGCCTGTTCAAGGTAGCCACATCTTCATCCAGGTCTTCTGGTCCTAACAACTCCTCTTCAGGTTCTTGAGCAGTGATATAAGCTCTTTCCATATCATCGCCTCCCATATCTCTGACATGCCCATTCGATCAGGGCATCGCTGTAACGCGTCCCTTGGTCTCGGCATGTTTCCAATAAGCATCGCACTTCCTGGGCATTGACAATGCCTTCTGATGCCGCTCTAGCTGCAACCCCAACGAAGCCCGTGATCTCCAGGCCCAGCTCTCTGGCAATCTCTCTAGCCGCCTTTTCCTCCACAAGCAACACTTCACAACCCAGTTCTGACCGCTCCATCAGAACCATAGCCTCCGCCTCTTGAAGGTGATGCTCAAAATCTTTCACCTTTGCCTGAGTTGATGCAGCGATCCTTTTGGCCAAAACATTCGCCCTTTTCTGCTCTTCGGAGCTCAAAGGGTGAAGAACGACGAGCCCCTCCTCGATTAAAGAGCGGATCTCCTCGCCGGCGTTGTGTCGCTCGAACTCCTCAAGCTCTGACGAAGGAATGTGGATCACCGCCAAGTAACGTTTAAGCAGATCGGTTCTGCCACACTGAAAAGCGGAGAGCAACGGACCTGTATTGGACACGGCGATGAGTTTCTCCATGGCAGCGTAGAATCTACCTCTGTCCGTGATGTTGCACTCCTATCCAGAGTCAGCCACAGCTAACCGGCCCTCTAAAGAGCACCGGGGCGTTATAGCCAGGATCGCAGCCGAGGCCACGAGCAGCAGCGAACAGGCCAGGAAAGGCCCTCCCACACCCCATCCGGCGATCACCCCCACCAGAATGGGCATGATCACGAAGGAGAGGTCAATCACCGAATCGAAGGCCGCCATGTAGAAGCTCTTCTGGGCTGAGGGGGCCAGTTCCGCCGCCCAGGCGCCCGACTGCACGAAGATGGTCCCTAACGTGGTGCCCAGGAGGATTGTGCTAACGCCCATCTGCCAGGCCTGTCGGGCCACGAAAAGGCCCGCAAAGGCGAGGGCCGCCAACCCGCCGCACAGCACCAGAAGGGAGCGCCGGTCCCATCGCTCGGCCAGCAGCCCCAGGGGCACCTGGCTGAGGACGAAGGCCACTGAGTAGCCGGCCATCACCAGCCCGATGGCCTCCGTGCTCAGGCCCCGCTCCCCTCCGGCCAGCGGCAGCGCCACATTCAGGGCCACATAGCCCAGCTCAGCCAGGAAGGTCCCCAGGCAGAGCAGAAGGAAATCCCGTCGGCTAAAGAGCGCTTGCATGGAGGGCCAGAACCTGGCCCCTCTCTCGCCTCTCGGCTGCTCCATTTGCAACGGGAGGACTGCGCCCATGGCCAAGACCGAGACGGCACCGCTGATCAGAAAGGGATAGCCCAGACCGATCCGCCCGATGGTCCCGCCCACGAGGGGCGCCACGATGGAGCCGGCTGTCTGAGCCGAGCGGTACAGGGCGAAGGCCCTCGACTTGTCCTCAAAGCCAGCCGCCACCCCCAACATCGCCGGCCCGAAGAGGCCCAGTCCCACTCCCTGCAGGATGCGAAAGAGGAGCAGTTGGGCGAAACTCCGGGCCAGTGCGCAGCCCAGGGCTGAGAGGCCGTACCACACTAGTCCCACCAGGATGAACCGCTTGCGCCCGTAGCGGTCGCTGAGGTGGCCGGTGTAGACCTGGAACAGAGCCCAGGTGAGGGAGTAGGCGGAGAAGAAGCCACCGATAGCTGCATAAGAGACGCCGAAATGGGCGACGTACAGGGGCAGGGTGGGCGAGACGACCGACAGGCCGAAGGAGGAGATGAAGGCCAGAAGTGCCAGGCTGATGGAGTCCATCCCAGTTCCTCAAGATCCCCCCTGTATCATGTAGCTCATTATAGCAGGCTCTATGACGGATAGCAAGGCCCGCTCAGGGGAAAAAACAGGCTGGCTGAGGTATGCGGCGCTCAGCCAGCGGGTTAGTTTTGCAAGTATACTGTTTCCAAGTCAGCGGACGCGGATCAACTTCTGAAGCGCATGGTAGCCAGGAGGCGCTGCGTTGCGGGTCGCTGATACCGTCACTTCCGCGACGTACAGGTCACCCCGCGAGTCAACGCAGATCCCATGGGCCGCGAGGAAGCTCCCTGGGGCACAGCTATCGTCCTCGCCGAGGCGCGCTTGCAACTGACCCTCAGGGGTGAATATGCTCACCCGCGACGGCACTCTCTGCGAAGCTGGCCCCGCCGCAGATTTCGCGAGCTCGAGGGCCTTATTCGTATCCTGACAGGGGAAGAATAGGGGCATGTCGCCCAGTCGGTGACCCGCCTCGGCCACGTACAGGTTGCCCTCCGCATCGAAGCACAGATCGTTTGGGCGTGCCATGTCACCCCACTGACCGACAAACTCCCCCTGGGAATTGAAGATCTGTATCCGGTTGTTCTGCCGGTCCCCGGCGTAGATCAGGCTCTGCCCATCGAGGCAGATTCCATGGGGCAAGTGGAACTCCCCAGGCCCGGTGCCTGGTTCGCCCCAGGAGAGCAGGTGCCGACCATCTGGTGCGAACTTGTGGATCCGCGCATTGCCGTAACCGTCGGTGATGTAGATCTCCCCCTCGGGCCCGAGAGCGATGTTCGTTGGGCGGTTAAAGGGCCGGCCACCTCGCCGGATGCTCAGCAGGTCATGGCCGTCGTAGCCGGTGTTGGATGGCTGGCCCTTGACACCCAGGGTGAGCAACCACTCGCCCTCCGGCGTGAACTTACGGACCGTGTGGTCTCGGTCATCAGCACAGTAGACAGCATTGTCGGGCCCAATGCGGATGCCATGGGCCCGGCCGAACAGGCCCTCTCCCCAGGAACCCAGGAAGTTGCCGTCGCGGTCGAAGATGATGACCGGATGGAGACCTCGGTTGAAGACGAAAAGCCGCTCCTGGGAGTCCATCGCCACCCCACTGACCTCGACCAGGTCCCAGCCAGCGGGGAGCCGGCCCCAGCCCTCAGCAACCTCGTACACAAAGCGGCCCATGCCAACCCTCACTGTCATCATGTTCCCCTTTCCTCTGCTCAGCCTGAACCTTCGGCTTTTTCTCACAGCCCCAATAGCCAGGCGGGATTCTCCCTCATCATACGGCCCACCTCGGCTCGACTTAAGCCCAGGTCCAGCAACGCACCGATGTAGGCCCGCATCCCCTCCACCGGCAGCGGATTGCCCGCCTGCCCCAGGTCGGTGGTCAGCACGGTGCACTCTACACCGACGGCCCGAATCTGGGCGGTGATGCGCTCCAGCCCCGCCGGGTCACGGCTATTGAGGTAGCAGTGCTCAAAGAAGGCACCCTCGCCCGCCAGGGCCCTGAGCTGTTTAGTGCTCAGGTTCAAGCCCGGCCACTCGGGGTGGGTGATGAGCACTTTGCGCAGGCCCATCTCCCGTGCTGCGGCGACGACGGCTGACGACTCCTCGAAGCCGATGTGCCCTGTGGCCACCACCCGATCGGCGTCGCGCACCAGGGCCATGATCTCCCGAACCACCCACTTCAACTGGCCCTCAGCGTCAAGGACGGTCACCCCGGTGTGCGGCTGGCCGCCGAAGGTGGGAAGCCAGACGATGGCCCCACCCAGAGCCAGCGCCGCCTCGACTGCGACGGGATTAAGCCCACCCACCTGCTCATTCAGCACCAGCCCACCGAAGACGCACACTCCGCCCACTGCACTTTCGGCGATCTGAGCCCGATCCGCCGTACAGGTCACGTGCGACTTGATGAGAATGGCCTGCATTCCGGCATCACGGGCCTGCTGCGCGGCCTCGATGTCGGTCACACTCCGAGGCCGCACATCGGGTGCAGTGTGGATATGCAGGTCCACCACTCCGGTCAACTCGATCTCTTTCATCTCTCCCCTCCCCCCAGGGCTTTTGTTTTTCGAAGACCGCCGACTACGGACCACTGACCGCCACAGCCATTTCGGTCGTCGGCGGTCTGTCGTCAGTGGTGAGGCTGGCACTGGGTGAAGCGGGCGAACATCCGCCTCAGGAAACCGGAGATGACAGCGTAGTGGACTTTCATGGTTGATGGGCCTCCTTCCGAATTCTAAATGTCGTCTTCGACACTCTGCTGGATCGTAGATGCTACTTTCCACAGCCAGGGAGCGAACTTCTTGAGATCGGGATCCAGTTGCTGGAGCAATGACGCGACATCTGGTTCCTTATCCAGAACTCGTTCGGAGTTTCCGAGTATTTCATAAAGCTCTGACCGGAATTGCTTGGTAATGCTTTCGGGCAACCGCCAAAAGCCATAGTAGATCTTGACACCTCCAATTCCGGTCAGGGTCAGAAGATTGCTCCTGCCCGCTCTAAGTATGGTGGAGGGCTCGCGGCCTTTGCCTCCTTCAAGGGACAGAATCCCCTCTTGCTCCCACTTACGCCCCCAATCGAGGATCCTTCGCACGAGCGATTTGGCCTCTGGAGCCAAGTCGGAGCTTTGTATGTGCTCTATGTATTCCTCGGTTGACCAAGGGCGACTTCTCCTAGCTGATGTGGTAGATGGCTCTATTTTCCTCTGCCGGGCCTTTTCTGTCGTTCCCAAGACACGAGGTGCCATTACCCTGGCTCCACTGCCTGTAAACTGCTTGATCTCCACCGCGAGAACTTCTGTGCGGTCCATTTGTTCATTCAGGAACTCAACAATTCGCCTCAACTCTCGTGGGATAGAATCACTGACGAAAATCAGCCGTAGCCGCCCCATTCTCAGATTCTGCTCGACGCTCTGCCAGAAGGGTTCGATCTCTCCAGGGTCCTCTGAATCGAGCAAAGAGAGAATGGCAACATCCATATCCGCATTGCTCCTCTCAGCGGTTTCAGCAGCAAACTGGCGCAGTTTGTCCATTGGCCAGTATTCGATTGCGTTCGCAGCGTAGTCCAGCATTTGTGCAATGACTCTCCTGCGTAATCTTGTGTCCGATGAACGCTTACATTCCACGAGAGTGGGTATTCCATCCTGATCAACAAGAAGGTGATCAAGGCTCCAACGATCCCCAGCCTCTTCTTCTCCTGGCACGCCCATTTCACGGCGGATAAGCAGCCAGCGACAAGGCTCGTCAGGGTTGATTTGATCCCCAGGTAGCAGATCAGGATACCGGGCCAGAAACTGCTGCAGCACCTCCTCCGTATCGTAAGGGGCTTCCTGCATCATTGAGAGATCACCTGTTTCAGTCAGAAGAAACACTTTGGCCGATGTGTTCATTGCATGCCTCCTGTCTATCTAGACCATGTGGATCGGCTCTTCGCCCCGGGCGACACGGAGCATATTAGCGAAGGCGGCGACCATCTTGGTGCGCAGCGCGTCGCGCGTCCCGGCGGCGATGTGAGGGGTGACGACGATGTTGTCCAGCCTCAGGAGCGGATTGTCCGGCGAGGGCGGCTCCTGGGCGAAGACATCCAGCCCCGCTCCAGTGATCTGTTCCCTGGTCAGCGCATGGTACAGCGCCCCCTCGTCCACCAACGCCCCCCGCGCGGTGTTGATGAGGATCGCTTGCTCCCCCATCAATGCCAATTCCTGGGCGCCGATCATCCCCTGCGTCTCCTCGGTGAGCGGCACATGCAGGGTGACGATGTCCGCCCGGCGCAAGAGGTCGTGGAAGGGGCAGAAGGCTACCCCCAGTCCCTGCTCCACCTCTGGGCCGGGGCGAACCAGGTCATAGTAGAGGATCTCGGCCACCTCAAAGGCCCGGGCCCGTTGGGTCACCGCCCGTCCGATGCGGCCCAGGCCCACAATGCCCAGCCTCTTGCCCGCGATCTCATAGGATTGAGGGCGAAGCTCCCACTGCAGCCACTCCCCCCGCCGCAGCGCATCCTCCACTGTACGCAGTTGCTTGTACAGAGCCAGGATCAACAGGAATACATGCTCCGCCACGCCGACGGTGGTCCCCTCCGGGGTGAGAGCCACGGGGATACCCCGTCGTGCAGCCGCTTCCATATCCACATTGTCGTACCCCACCCCCTGGTGCTGGATCAGCTTCAGCCTGGGCGCGGCAGCGATGACCTCCTCGGTCACAGGGGTCGTGGCGACCAGCAGGAAGTCGGCATCGGCCACACGGCACAGCACCTCGTCCTGCGATCCCTCTTCCAAGGCCTCCAGCTCAAAACCCGGCGGGAGCTGGCTGCGCACGATCTTCAGCACTGCAGAGGGAACAACTTGCAGGTAGAGAACATGATAAGGTTGAGGCATGGAAGAATGATTTCTAGAGCCTCTTTGATCAAAGCCAAACAGAGGGCCTTTTGCTCGACTCCAAGAGCAAAGGCCCTCCTCTCAGGGCTTCTAAGATCTTAGGATTCTGGCCCTATCGTAAGGCTATCATCCACCCGAGGTCACCACCTTGGATGGCCACTCAATGGTGCAGACGCTCCATACCTGGTCATCTACCAAGGAAGCAGCGAAGTCATGCCTCACCCCTTGCACCCAGACCCTGACGCTGGCGGTGGTGGGGCCAAGGTCGTGGTCCCAGTAGTAATGAACCTCGACGCTGTAGGTCCCAGTTACCGGACGGCTGAGAACGATGTTCTCCAGCGTACAGGAAGTGATGCAGTCGATATCCAGCTCGGGGTCATCGGTGGGGTCGCCTGGGACACCCCAATCGGGATTCATATTGCGCCAATGGCAATCGTCGGGAATGGACCAGTACGTTCCCCCTGGTCGGATAAAGTGGAGATCCACATCGGCGCCGAGCAAAGGCCAGTAAAGCTGAATGTGGATGTCCCTAACCACCATTGTGCATTCCACGTAGATGTGGTCGCTTCCCGAGCCGAACTGGTTGACAGCATCGACCTTGACGAGGTTGTCGCCGGAGAACAGGGGGATTTCCTGGCTGAAGGAGTAGTCGGGAGCGCTGCCGCTCCAGGCGAGATCGAAGCGGTTGCTCTGCGGGCCGGAGGTGACCAGGACGCTCGCCGAGGTGAGGTCTGTCTCGCTGTTGATGGTCCCCTCCAAGGTGATCACGCAATCATCGTCGCTCGACCCGGATTCAGGGCTGGTTATCTCCAC
>Ga0172365_10002892_pt1 | contig 12776 bp, 12 predicted proteins | sample LakKivSesite48cm_FD_114535 | JGI IMG/M metagenome (GOLD analysis project Ga0172365, IMG submission 114535) | Sediment microbial communities from Lake Kivu, Rwanda - Sediment site 48cm | ecosystem: Environmental > Aquatic > Freshwater > Lake > Sediment | place: Rwanda: Western Province, Lake...
CCTTCTCCTTCCGCACCCGGAGGACACTGGAAAACAAAGTCTTATGCCACCTTGGCTACACTAATGCTCGGACTCATAATGTTATCCGGAAGAACCTGGGCAAATCGCCGCTTTATAGCGGCAAGATCTCTGGCATCGGGCCGCGTTACTGCCCTTCCATTGAGGACAAAGTCGTCAAGTTCCCGGACCATGAACGCCACCAATTTTTCCTCGAGCCTGAGGGCTTGAATACTTCGGAGATCTATGTCAATGGCCTGTCTTCAAGCCTTCCTTACGAGGTGCAAAAGGAGATTCTTGAGAGTATTCCGGGCCTGGAGCGGGCAAGAATCCTCAGGCCGGCCTACGGAATCGAGTATGATGCAGTCTCGCCGGTAGAGTTGAAACACACTCTGGAAACGCGCCAAATAGCTAACCTCTATCTTGCCGGACAGATCAACGGGACTTCCGGATACGAAGAGGCGGCTGCCCAGGGTCTTATGGCCGGGATTAACGCTGCCTTGAAAATAAAGAAGAAAGCCCCGTTTATTCTCCGCCGGGATGAGGCTTATATCGGAGTTCTCATCGACGACCTGGTAACAAAGGGAGTTGAGGAGCCGTACAGGCTTTTCACTTCACGGGCTGAGTACAGGCTTCTCCTCAGGGCTGATAATGCTGATCAAAGGCTCATCGGCTATGGCTTCGAGCTAGGTCTCATCGGGAAAGAGGATTTCCAGGCATATCTCGCGAAACAGGCAAGACTCAAGCGTGTTTTCGCTTTTCTTCAAGAAAAGAAGATCAAGCTCTACAATAAAGACAAAATTTCTCTTCGGGACTGGTTAAAAAAACCTCATGTCAGAATCGAAAATGTGATAGAATATGCAAAATCCCCTGTGCAATTATCTGATGAGGAGATGAGAGCCGTTGAGTCCGAAGTAAAATATGAAGGGTATGTCAAGCGGCAGGAAAAAGAGATTGCCCGGATGAGAAAAATGGACAGGGTGAGAATCCCCGAAGGGCTTAATTTTCGGGAAATCCCGGGGCTGACCAGGGAAGCTGTCGAGAAATTGGAGGATTTCAGGCCGAAATCAGTCGGCCAGGCTAAAAGAATACCTGGGCTGACGCCAGCCGCTATTGTCAACATCTCATTATTCCTCAAAGCCAGCGTGAGAAAAAAGTCGAAGAAAAAGCGTCCTGTTCCACGTGAAACATTGATCTGAAATGGGTAGAGTCATCGCTGTTGCCAACCAGAAAGGTGGAGTCGGAAAGACGACCACTGCGATCAACCTGGCTGCAGCCCTGGCCTTGAAAAACAGCCGGACCCTGATAATCGACCTCGATCCTCAGGGAATGGCTACGGCCAGCCTGGGCAAGAGCAAGATCGTGCAAAAAGGAATCTACCAGGCTATGATGAACGGCCGGGACATGCTGGAGCTCATCCAGGGGACTGAACTCGACAACTACTACATTTGCCCGGGGTCGCCGGAACTGGCAGGGGTTGAGGTTGAGCTCTTCAACCTGGAAAGGAGAGAGGGGAAACTGCGCGATGCTTTAGAAAAAATCAGACGGCATTTCCATTTCATTTTCATCGATTGCCCGCCTTCTCTGGGCTTTTTAACTATAAATGCCTTGACAGCGGCTGACTCAGTTCTGATTCCCATCCAGTGTGAATTTCTCTGCATGGAAGGAATCGCGGACCTCCTGGCGATATTTGACCAGGTGAGGACCTGCTCTAACCCTTTTCTTTCTATCGAGGGCATCGTCCTGACCATGTACGACGAACGGACAAACCTTTCCAAGCAAGTGGCTGAAGAGATCCGACGGTCGCTCAGAGCGCTTGTTTTCCAGGTGGTTATCCCGAGGAGTGTGAGGCTGGCCGAGGCTCCCAGCTTCGGCCGGCCCATCTTCCTGTATGATATCAAATCCAGGGGAGCTGAAGCTTACCTCAACCTGGCTCAGGAGATGCTGAAAAAATGACCAAAAAGGCTTTAGGAAAGGGTTTGGGAGTGTTTTTGCCCGATGATTACGGCATTCTCAAAGATGAACGGTACGCTGAGGTGGCAATTGAGGCCATTGTGGCCAACCCGCTGCAACCACGGCTGAAGTTTGATTCCAATTCGATCGAGGAGCTGGCACAGTCGATTAAAGAGACAGGAATCCTTCAGCCCATCCTGGTTGTGCCTGAAGATGATCGCTACAGAATAATCGTCGGCGAGCGAAGATGGCGGGCAGCCCAGAAGGCCGGGTTGAAGAAAATCCCGGTGCTTATCCGGTCTATACCAAGAGCGCGACAGCTCGAAGTTTCTCTGATCGAAAACCTCCACCGGGAGGACCTGAATCCCTTGGAAATCGCCTTCGTCTTCAGGAGAATGATGGAAGAGCTCGGCTACACGCATGAGGACATTGCCGAAAGGGTAGGCAAAGACCGGACTTCCGTCACCAACTATCTGCGTCTGCTCTCGCTGCCTAAGAGTATCCAGGATTATCTTGCCGAGAGCAAGATCTCGATGGGGCACGCCAGAGCTCTTGTCTCTCTTGAAAACGCCGAGGTTCAGGCTGAAGTCGCCCAGCAAATTGTCCAGAAGGACCTGACGGTGAGAGAGGTTGAAAGGCTGCTTTCCCGGCTGAAAAAAGCACCCGCCAAAGCAAGAAAAGAGTCATTCGACCCCAACCTTAAGGCAGTGGAAGAAGAACTCATCAGGCTGCTCGGATCAAAGGTGGCGATATCGGGAAGCCAGAAAAGAGGGACGATCAAAATCTTCTATTTTTCTTTGGACGACCTGAACAGGATATATGAAAAAATCAAAGGAGCGGCATGATGAAAGACAAGAAAAAAGATTACGACGAGAGCAAGATCACAGGTTTTTTTGACAAAGACACCGAATTTCAGGGCGACCTCTCGTTCAGGGGCTCTTTTCGCATCGACGGCCATTTCAAGGGCAAAATTGATTCAGAGTCCATGTTAATCATAGGCGAAGAGGGAAAGGTAGAAGCCGATATCAAGGTAGGTTATCTGATCGTCAACGGAGAAGTAAAAGGGAGCATCCAGGCGGCGGACAAGGTGGAAATCCATTCTCGAGGCCGGGTTATCGGCACTGTCAGCACTCCCAAGCTGGCTGTGGAAGAGGGCGCGTACATGGAAGCCAGCTGCCACACGGGTGAACAGACGGCCGCCCCGCCGACGGCAGCTAAGGACAAATCAGGAGAAAGTCATTGAGGAAGGCTGTTGCGTTAATTCCCTGCCGCTACGAATCCAGCCGCTTTCCGGGCAAACCGCTTGCTTTCATCTTGGGGAAGTCGATGATTCAACGAGTCTACGAGGGAGTCAGGCAGGCCAGGCTCGTAGAAAGAGTTATTGTCGCCACGGACGACGAGAGAATTCTCCGGATAGCCGAAGAGTTTGGAGCGGAAACGACGATGACCTCATCAAAGCACCGAACAGGGACAGAAAGGGTGGCCGAAGTGGCGCGGGGGCTGGAGGCTGCTCTAATCATTAACGTCCAGGGCGACGAACCTCTCATCACCGGCCAGATGGTAGATTCTCTGGTGGGGGCCCTCCAGGACGAACGAGCGCAAATGGCTTCTCTCATGGCGAAGGTCTATGACATGAATCTTATCGCCGGCCCTAATATCGTCAAGGTCTTGGCCGATAAGCAGGGGAATGCCCTGTATTTTTCCCGGGCGCCTCTCCCCTACCGGGCCTCTGATTTTTTTTACCAGCATATCGGGGTTTATGGCTATGAGCGAGAATTTCTTCTCAAGTTTGTCGAGATGCGAAGGTCGAGGCTCGAAGAGGTCGAAAACCTGGAGCAGCTCAGAGCGCTCGAAAGCGGGTTTAAAATCAAGATGATCGAGATCGCTCAACCGACCTTGAGCGTGGATACGCCTGAGGATATAATCAAGGTCGAAAATTATCTGAAGACGCGGGAAAATGGCTAAACCAAAATATATCTTTGTAACGGGCGGCGTGCTTTCGGCTCTCGGCAAGGGGATAGCGGCTGCTTCGATCGGCCGGCTGCTGGAGAGTCACGGCTACAAGATCACTCTGCAGAAATTCGATCCCTACTTGAACGTCGACCCCGGGACGATGAGTCCTTTTCAGCACGGCGAGGTCTATGTGACTGACGATGGCGCCGAGACAGACCTGGATCTCGGCCATTATGAGAGGTTTACATCAACGCGGACGACCAAGGGGCACAACTGGACGGCCGGCAAGGTCTATGAGTTGATCATCCGCAAGGAACGCAAGGGTGAGTATCTGGGTAAGACTGTTCAGGTCATCCCTCACGTGACTGATGAAATCAAGCGGGCGTTCGCTGCGGTCTCTGATGAAAACGACATTGTCATTGTCGAAATCGGTGGCACAGTCGGCGACATCGAAAGCCAGCCTTTTCTCGAAGCGATACGACAGATGCGACTGGCTCTGGGCGCGGAGAATACTCTTTTCGTTCACTTGACTCTGGTGCCGTATATCACCACTTCAGGCGAACTCAAGACCAAACCGACGCAGCACAGCGTTCGTGAACTCAGGGCCATAGGAATTCAGCCTGACATCATTCTCTGCCGGACCGACCGGTTCTTAACAGCCGATATTAAGGGCAAAATATCGCTGTTCACCAATGTTCCCCTCGAAGCGGTCATCACCGCCAAGGATGTCGACAATATCTACGAGATCCCGCTGATCTTCGCTTCAGAGGGTCTGGACGCTTACATCCTGAAAAAGCTCAACCTGCCCCCCAAGAAGAGAATCTTAGGCCCCTGGCGCACTCTCGTCGACCGGATGAAAAACCCTCGAGACGAAGTAACGATCGGCCTTGTCGGCAAATACGCCGGGCTGCAGGATTCTTATCTCAGCCTGAAGGAAGCCCTTGTCCACGGAGGGGTGGCCCATAGGCTTAAAGTCAATATTCGCTGGATCGACGCCGAAACCCTGGAAAAGGGCCAAGTCGGGAATGTCCTGGGCGACAAAGACGGAATCCTCGTTCCAGGAGGTTTCGGGACCCGGGGCATTGAGGGAAAAATAAGAGCCGTAACTTACGCCCGTAAGAACAAAATCCCTTATTTCGGCATTTGCTTAGGTATGCAATGCGCGGCCATCGAATATGCCAGGAACGTGGCCAAGCTCGAGCGGGCCAACAGCGCGGAGTTCGATCCCAGCACTCCCCACAAGATTTTTTTCCTCTGGCGGGAGCTGCGGCCGGACCATGACCTGGGCGGGACGATGCGGCTGGGCCAGTATTCCTGCCGTCTCGAAAAAGACTCTATTTCCTATAAAGCCTATAGGAAAACTATTATTTATGAGCGGCACCGGCACCGCTACGAGTTCAACCCGGCTTATGAGGAAGAATTGGCCCGGGCCGGTCTTTTCTTTGCCGGCCGCAACCCCAAGCACAACCTGGTGGAGATCATCGAGATCAAGGATCACCCCTGGTTTGTCGGATGTCAGTTCCATCCGGAATTCAAGTCCAACCCGCTGACATCCCATGCTTTATTTAAAGATTTTATCGGAGCGAGCTATGTCCATCGACTCGAAAGGATCAAGAGAAGTCAAGGTAAGCGCTGAGGTCACGGCTGGGGGAGGGACGCCACTCTTTCTGATCGCCGGCCCCTGTGTCATCGAGAGCGAGGAGCAGGCGTTCTCTCTGGCCGGCCAAATCAAGGCCATCTGCGCCAAAATCGGCCTGCCGTTCATCTTCAAGGCTTCCTATGATAAAGCCAACCGTTCATCACTAAGGTCATTCCGGGGTCCCGGGCTGGAGAAAGGCCTGGCCATCCTCAAGCGCATCAAACTTGAGCTTAGGGTTCCGGTCCTTTCCGACGTGCACGAGACAGCCCAGGTCGAAAAAGCGGCCGAAGTTCTCGACGTCATCCAGATTCCGGCCTTTCTCTGCCGGCAGACAGACCTGATCGTCGAGGCGGCCAGGACCGGGAAGGCTCTGAACCTCAAGAAAGGCCAATTCCTTTCGCCCCAGGAGATGGCTAATGCGGTGGACAAAGCCCTGAGCCAGGGGAACCAGAAAATCATCCTTACAGAGAGGGGGACATTTTTCGGCTACAACAACCTTGTCTTCGATGTCAGGTCGATTCCTCTCATGAAGAAATGGGGCTTTCCTGTTGTGATCGATGCCTCCCACACGGTTCAGAGGCCGGGCGGTAGGGGAGAGGCTTCCGCCGGAGAGGCCGAGTTCATCCCGCTCATGGTCCAGACCGGAGTTGCCGCTGGCGCAAACGGGGTATTTGTCGAGGTCCACGACAAACCGCCGCAGGCCCTTTCCGATGCGTATAATTCATTGATAATAAATAATTTAGAAGGAATGCTGAGGTCGGCTTTGCGGATCAAAAAAGCCCTCCAAGAGGAGAAGTCGCAGTGAGGTCATCAAACTCATGACAAAAGACGATATAATCCAGACGGGCAAAGAGGTCCTGGAGATAGAAGCCAAGGCTCTGGCCGCCCTCGTTTCCAGGCTTGATGAGGCTTTCGCCCGGGCCGTTGACCTTCTTTACAAAACTAAGTCACGTGTCATCGTGACAGGCATGGGAAAGTCCGGGCTGGTCGGTCGAAAGATTGCGGCTACTCTGTCCAGCTGCGGCACACCGGCCCTGTTTATCCATCCGGCCGAGGCCGGACACGGCGACTTGGGAATGATCCTCAAGGATGACGTGATTCTGGCCGTTTCCTACAGCGGCGAGACTAGGGAGATCGTCGGCCTCCTCGAGTTCATCAAGAGGATCGGCGTGAGGCTCATCACGATCACGGGAAACAGGAATTCGCGCCTGGCCAAGTACAGCGACATCGTCCTCGACGCCTGGGTGGAGAGAGAAGCCGGCCCCAAAAACCTTGTGCCGACCGCGAGTTCAACGGCGGCTCTGGCCCTCGGCGACGCCCTGGCCATCGCCTTGATGAAGAAGAAAGGATTTGGAGAGGAAGACTTTGCCTTCTTCCACCCCAAAGGGCAGCTGGCGAGAAAACTCCTCAGGGTGGGGACCCTCATGCACAGCGGCGATGAAGTTCCCCGCGTGCGCGTCGACACGCCGATGATTCAGGTGATCGAGGAGATGACCAGGAAAAAGCTGGGCATGACCTGTGTCGTTGATGGAGAGAACAAACTCCAGGGGATCATCACGGATGGCGACCTGCGCCGGCAAATGCGTAGGCATAAAGGGGCCGTTTTCGGGAAGGCTGCCCGCGAATGCATGACGCCGAACCCGATAACAGTCGATAAAGAAAGATTGGCCACCGAGGCCCTGAACCTGATGGAGGAGAAGCGGATAACCTCCCTGATCATCAAGAACAGGCAGGGCAAAGTAGAGGGCATCATCCACCTTCATGACCTGTGGCGGACGGAGATGTTTTGATGGCCGATGAAAGAAAAAGGGCCAGGCAGATCAAGATGATTATCATGGACGTGGACGGGACCCTGACTGACGGGACTATCGTCGTCCTGCCCGACGGCGAGGAAATCAAGTCTTACCACGTCAAGGACGGACTCGGCATCCTGCTGGCTCATTTGGCCGGCATAAAAACGGGCATCATCACCGGTAAAACGTCCCGGGCGCTGGCGAGTCGGGCGGCGAAGCTCCGCGTCGACGAGCTTCATCAGGGTATCCTGGACAAGAAGCGGGTGCTCGAGGGAATCCTCGAGAAATACGAGCTGAATCCTGAGGAAGTCGCCTACATCGGTGACGACCTCGGCGACCTCGAGGTGATCAGGTCGGTGGGGTTGGCGGCTGCCGTGGCCGACGCCCATCCGCTGGTCAAACAGAACAGTCATTTCATCTGCCGACAGGAGGGCGGCAAGGGCGCGGTGCGGGAATTCATCGAGTTCATCCTCGAATCCCAGAAAAAATGGAGTCTGGTCAAAGAGAAGGTCAAGGATTTATTCGACTCGAAACCCTGAACAAAGCGGCGCGGAGAAACGGTTGGGCTGTCAGCATCGGGAGGAAAAGACATGAACATCAACTCCAAAATTTTCCGAGAATACGACATTCGCGGTATCGTGGACAAAGACCTGACGCTGGAATTAGTCGCGTATCTCGGCCGGGGCCTGGGGACCTACTTCCGCCAGCGCGATAAGGGGGAGGTCGCCCTGGGCAGGGACTGCCGGCTGAGCTCGCCGGTTTTCGCAGACGCCATCACCAGGGCGCTTCTTTCGACCGGCTGCAGCGTTGTCGACCTGGGGATGATTCCCACGCCGCTTCTCTATTTTGCCGTTTTCCATAGAAAGCATGAGGCGGCGGTCATGATCACCGGCTCGCATAATCCGCCCGAGTACAACGGATTCAAGATGATGGTGGGCGAAGAAACGCTGTACGGCGAGACCATCCAGGAAATTTACGCTCTCCTCAAGGATAAGAAAATCACCAGGGACAGGCCCGGGAAAAGGTCGGTTTACAACATCATCCCCGAGTATGAAGAATTCATGTTGAGCGGCATCAGGCTGGAGAAAAAACTCAAGGTCGTCCTGGACGCCGGCAACGGCACGGCCGGTTTCGTCGCCGCGCCGATTTTCAGGAGGCTCGGCTGCGATGTGGTGGAAGTCTACTGCGAGCCGGATGGAACCTTCCCTAACCACCATCCCGACCCCACTCTTCCCGAGGCCATGGAAGAACTCATTGCCAGGGTCAAGGAGGAAAAAGCGGATTTCGGGGTCGGCTATGACGGCGACGGCGACAGGCTGGGCGTCGTCGACGACCAGGGGAAGATTCTCTGGGGAGACCAGCTGATGATCATCTTCGCCCGGGATATCCTGCCCCATAATCCCGGCGCCGCTGTCATCTCCGAGGTCAAAGCCTCCAAGCTCCTTTATGAAGAAATCGGCAGGCTGGGCGGCCGGCCGATCATGTGGAAAACGGGTCACTCGCTGATCAAGAAAAAGATCAAGGAAGAAAAGGCTCTGCTGGCCGGAGAGATGAGCGGCCACATCTTTTTTGCTGACCGGTACTACGGGTTTGACGACGCCATCTACTCATCGGCGAGGTTGGCGGAGATCATCAGCCGGTCGGAGAAGAAACTCTCCAGCAGGCTGGCCGACCTGCCCAGAACTTTCTATACGCCCGAGATCAGGATTTACGCCTCGGACGAGGTTAAATTCAAGATCGTGGAAGAGGTCAAAAAAGAGCTCGCCTCAAAATACCCCGTCATCGATATCGACGGAGTCCGGGTGAGCTACCCGCAGGGGTGGGCGCTGGTCAGAGCCTCCAACACTCAGGCTGTCTTGGTCCTGAGGTTTGAGGCCGAAACGCCGGAAGACCTCAAGGCCATTCGCTTTGAGGTTGAAAAGACAGTGGAAAGGGTAATCAAGAGGCTGGGAGATTCATGAGCGAGAAAGAGAATTTTTGCGCTGTCATCATGGCCGGGGGCCGCGGGACAAGGTTCTGGCCGCTGAGCCGGGAGAAGCGGCCCAAGCAGTTCCTGCCTATTACGAGCCACAGGACGATGATCGAGGAGACCGTGGAACGCCTGCTGCCGCTCGTGCCGTATTCCTCGATTTATACGATTTCTGATGGCGCGCAGGCCAAGCTGATCAGGCGGCTCCTGCCCAGGTTGCCGGGGAAAAATGTCCTGGTCGAACCCCAGGGAAAGAACACCGCCGCGTCTTTAATCCTGGCTACAGCCCGCGTTTATCTGAGAAACCCCAGGGCTGTGGTGGCCGCTTTGTGCGCCGACCATCTTATATCGGAAAGGGATGTCTTCCTGAGAAAGCTTGAGGCTTCGACTGAGGCAGCGGCAATGCAGGAGGCGATTGTCACCTTTGGCATTCCTCCCACTTACCCCGCCACGGGTTATGGCTATATCCAGATCTCCCGGCACAAGGTTCAGAATTTCCGTGGCGAGAGCTTCTACCCTGTCCGCAGGTTTAAAGAGAAGCCCGGTCTCGAGCAGGCCAGGGAGTTTGTGGCCGACGGCAGGCATTTCTGGAATTCAGGGATGTTCATCTGGCGGGCGGATGTCTTTGCCCAAAAGCTTGAACGATTCGCGCCGGAATTCTATCCCTACTGGGAGAGAATCCTTCGCGCTCAGAAGAAGAAAGATGACAACGCGATCAGGACTATCTTCAAGGAAATTCCGGCCATGTCCATCGATTATGCTCTGATGGAAAAAGTCGAGGGCGTCCTGATGAACAGGGGGAATTTCGGCTGGTCTGATGTCGGCTCATGGTCGTCGCTGGCCGAAATCTGGACAAAAGATGACACAGGGAACGCGCTTTATGGCGACAGCCTGATCATTGATTCTTCAGGTTGTCTCCTTTACAGTCCGCACAAGCTGACAGCCCTTATCGGGCTCAAAGATGTCATCATCGTCGATACAAAAGACGCCCTTCTTGTCTGCCGAAAGGACCAGGACCAGCGGGTCAGGCACGTCATTGAGGCCCTCAAGAAGAAAAAAGCCAGAAAACACCTCTGAATAATTTCTACGAAAAAGCCTGTTTCCTTCCCTAAAAACCGTGTTTTAAGGGGAATAAAAAGAGCTTAGAAAAGGCTAACTATAAGAAAATAAAAAAGATAGTATGGTCCGACCGCGGGGTAATACATTCTTGACTTGGCGCATCGGCAATTGATACACTTGCGGCAACGGAAGTAGCCGCGGTCATTAGCATTCCATTGACCAATGGCAGAAAGGAGGATTCTGAAGCCGTGAATAACAGGAAGACTCTCCTGGTTTGGTTATTGTTCTTGGTTTTGACATTGACGGGGCTTCCCATCTTGGCCGAAGAAACGTCGAAGGAAGAGCCCCGGGAAAAGAGGTTTGGGACTGTCATCCTTCCCGTCCTCTTTTACATGCCCGAAACGAAGTTTGGCGGCGGCCTTGGCGGACTCATCACTTACCGTCCGCTCCATAGCCTGGCGACAGCCCGGCCCTCTTCTCTTTATTTCTACGCGATTTATACTCAGCTCAAGCAATTTTCTACCCAGTTCAAGCCGGAGTTGTATTTCAAGAACGAGGAATATATTTTGACGGGGAAAATCGTTATAGAGAATTTTCCTGATAAGTTCTGGGGAATAGGAAACGCGACCGAGGAGGAAGCGGAAGAGAATTTCACGCCCCGCACTTTCTCCGTGGAAACCTCTTTTCAGAAAAAGATCTGGCCAAAACAGAAGCTTTACGCCGGAGTTTACGGCCAATTTGAAGCTTATAAAATCGTCAAGACCGAAGCCGGGGGTTCACTGGAGAGGCGGGGTTACCCGGGCAGCACGGGAGGAACGACTTCGAGCTTAGGGTTTATCCTCAACTGGGATGATCGGGATAATATATTCTACCCGACTCAAGGCTGCTACTGTCAGCTCCAGGCTTATTTCAGCGGAAGATTCTTGGGCAGCGACTTCGACACAACTTCGGTCAAACTTGACCTGAGAAAATTCGTCCCGCTGTTCTCGACCCATGTTCTTGCCTTCCAGGGCTTTTTCCATTCGGTTCAGGGCACTCCGCCGTTCAAGAATTACGCCAAACTCGGAGGGGACGTGATCATGCGCGGCTATTATTCCGGCCGTTACCGGGATAGATATCTCCTGGCCCTGCAGGCAGAATACCGGGTGCCGGTATGGAAGCGGTTCGGGATGGCGGCCTTTGCCGGAATAGGCGATGTCGCCAGCCGCTTAGGAAATTTTAAGCTCGACGAGTTTAAGTATTCCTTCGGGCTTGGCTTGCGTTTTAAGATTGCCCCTAAGGAAGGGACAAACCTCCGGCTTGACTTCGCCTGGGGCAAAGGAACCTCAGGCTTTTATTTTACGGCCGGTGAAGCTTTCTGACCTAACACAAGCACGAGACAGGGCAGAACGAGCACCGACAAATACGGAGTCGGACCACGATAATTCTATTTTTATCAATAAGTTAAGGTTGAAAAGCAGTGTATTTCCGGACTTAAATCAGATTTCAATTGGGAAAAGTTGCGTTATAATGGATCATAATGGAGAATTCAATGAGAGAGAAGGCGACTTTTGCCAGCGCGTTTTTATTGTGCTTTTTGATAATACCCATTTCTTGCCTGGGATTTTCAGAAAGAGAGGGGGTTCTCAGCACCTGGCCTGCGTCCCCTATAATAATCGACGGCCTTGATGAAGAATGGGCTGAAGAGGTCGTCTGCTTTGAAAATAAGTATAAAGTAAATTATGGTTTTAAAAACGACGAGAATAATCTCTATATTCTTTTTAAGTTCAATGATCTCAGCTATTTAAGCTCAATCGACAATACTGGAATGATTATCTGGCTCAGCTCAGAAAAAGAGAAGAAGAAGGATTACGGGATAAGATTCTTAAGAAAGAAAGTCCCGACAGAGACATTCCTTTATCTTTTAGACCAGCAGAGAGGAGCCATCCCAGAAGAAGACAAAGAACAAATAAGAAAAAAGCCCTTTCATTTTGTCTATTCCATACAGGTCATCCGTAAAAAGGAGAGTTCTTCAGAGATTGTCAAGAACCAAGAATCTCTTCATGCGCATTTCAGGTGCATTTCAGCAAAAGAAAGGGTTACCTATGAATTTGTGATTCCTTTTAAGATGGAGGGAGATTTTGCCAGCCGTACGGGAATAAAGCCTGGCCAAATCATGAATGTTAATTTTGAATGGGGCGGTCTGACAGAAGAAATGAAGAAAGAGAGGATAAAGAGAATACAGGAAAAGGCGGAGCAACAAGGTGCTCCTGAAGCAAGGATTGAGGAGGACTTGCGCAGGGAAAGAGCCCTCGATACGGACGTTAACAAACCAAGCAGCGATTTTAAAAAATATGCTTTTTGGGTGAAAGTCCGGTTAGCCATGCAAGGATAGCCTAGTGTCCCGTCTCGTAAATCTCTTTCCAAAGTCCTC
>Ga0172365_10002895_pt1 | contig 12769 bp, 10 predicted proteins | sample LakKivSesite48cm_FD_114535 | JGI IMG/M metagenome (GOLD analysis project Ga0172365, IMG submission 114535) | Sediment microbial communities from Lake Kivu, Rwanda - Sediment site 48cm | ecosystem: Environmental > Aquatic > Freshwater > Lake > Sediment | place: Rwanda: Western Province, Lake...
AGGATTGCATTTTGTCCAGATTGATGAATTTTATCCCATCAATCCAAAGCAGCATAACAGCTTCTACGATTACGTAATGAACTATTATGTCAGGGGATTTGACCTTGATCCTGCCAGGGCTTTACTGATGAATGCCGACGAAATACCACTTGTTAACGGCAAACATTTCACTGAGGTGTTCCCCGACAGCAGGATAGACCTCACATTAAGGAACAGGGAGGCTTTGAGCAAGATTGAGAAAGTACAGCAGGCATCGATATTCAGCATAGATAACTGGTGCACCAGCTATGAGAACAGGATCAGGGAAATGGGAGGATTAGGATTCTTCCTTGGCGGAATGGGACCTGACGGGCACATCGCTTTTAATACCAGGGGCAGCGACCATAATTCAACAACACGGCTGACAGCAACAAACTTTGAAACACAGGCTGCATCGGCCGGTGATCTTGGCGGTATTGAGGTATCAAGGACGAGACTGGTATTGACAATCGGCCTTGGTACAATAACGTACAATCACGACGGCATAACGATAATTTTCGCTGCCGGTGAAGCCAAAGCACCGGTTGTGAGAAATGCCCTTGAAAATCCTCCTGATAACCTGTACCCTGCCACTGTTCTGCTGCGCCAGAAGAATGCACGCTTCTATCTTACAGAAGGTGCCGCCGTACTTCTTGATGACAGCATTGAGAAGTATTATAAGGAAGGAGCATGGACATTTGAAAAAACGGAACGTGCTGTTTTTGACCTGTGCCAGAAGATAGATAAGTATGCTCACAAGCTTGAACTGTCTGATCTGAAGAAGGATAAATACTGCAGACTTATACCCGGCCTGAGTATGGAACGTGTCAGGGAAGTCATCGAAGCAACCAAGAGGAAGATTGATGCAGGAAATAAAAAGGAGCAGGATCAGACCTTCCTGCACACGGGGCCTCATCATGACGATATCATGCTGGGAATATTCCCCTGGATAATTCCACAACTGAGAGTGGCTTCCAATAAATTCCATTTTGCTGTATTCACCTCAGGTTTTACAGCAGTCACTAATACTATGCTTCAGAATCTTTTAAAGGAAACGCTGTACCATATTGAGCAGGACAAGGTAAAGATGATTGAATATCCCGATTTTTTTGAAAAGGGTTACCAGTACAAGTTTGACAAAGATGTAAGCCACTATCTCGATAAAATAGCAGCCAAGGATGATGCGGGAATGTTGCGCGGTGTCTGTCACAGGATCATTCGTGTAATGGTCCACATCTATAAGCTGAAATCGATAAGGGAACTGAAAGACCAGATACAAAAGAATATTGATTTACTGGGATCAAGTTATAGCGGGCAGAAGAATCCTCCTGATATCCAGAAGCTTAAAGGTATGCTGAGGGAATATGAAGAGGAACTGGTATGGGCGCATTACGGTGTTAAGGTTCAGGATATAGAGCACCTCAGGCTCGGATTCTATACAGGTGACATATTCACACCCCAGCCTCAGAGCGAGAGGGATGTGGAACCGATACTGGACATGCTCCGAAGGGTAAAACCTACTGTTATCAGCCTCACTTTTGATCCCGAAGGATCGGGTCCCGACACTCATTACAAAGTTCTCCAGGCGCTCGCCGAAGCACTTCGCCAGTGGAAGAAGGAACATGATACTACAAACCTGAGGATAGCAGGATACAGGAATGTATGGTTTAAGTTCCATCCTGCCGAAGCGAACATTTTTACTCCTGTCTCACTTAATTCGATGGCAGTTCTTGACTGGTCGTTCAAGCATTGTTACATAAGCCAGGTTGATGCTTCATTCCCGAGCTATGAGCTTGACGGTCCCTTCAGCGACCTCTCACAGCTGATATGGGTTGAACAATTCAAACGGGTACAACTCATTCTTGGTAAAGACTTCTTCTACGAGCACGATAGCCCGAAGATGCGCGCAACCCACGGAATGATCTTTCACAAGGAGATGAAACTCGATGAGTTCCTGGTCCAGGCGAGGGAGCTGGAGAAGAGCATGGAAGGGGTGTAGAAATTTCGGATTGCGGATTTGCGGATTGCGGATTTGGGATTGCGGATTTAATAGAGAAGATATTTCTCGGACTTTTTATGGAATTCAGGTATCTCATCTGTCCATAGCTTGTATATCGATGATACCGTCTTTTCCTTCGTGAAGGTCAGCCTTACCTGGTCGGTGCCGCATACCTTATCAAACATCTCAAGCCTCGATTTATCACACATGGCAAATGGATCTTTTTCAGGCCATAGCTTATGTGCCTCCTGGAGAATATAAAATTGTATCAGTGACAGTGGAGCCTTTTTAACGTCGGTCAGATGTATCTGCACTCCATGTACCATCTTTCCCTGTGACACGCTGTAGTAAGGTTTATAATGAACCGGTCTGAATATAACTCCGGGAAGCTTAAGGGCATTAAGGTTTCTGGCCAGGGAATCGGCATCAAACCATTCTGATGCGAAAAGCTGAAACGGCGATGTGTAACCAACGCCTATACTTACGACATAAAGCTCTCCGGCAATTCCGGTAGCGGGATAAAAATATGCTGAGACTGACTCCGGGATGTGCGGAGACGAAGGAACCCAGGGAAGACCTGTTTCCTGAAAGCACATATCTCTCTTCCAGCCTTCCATTTTAACAACTTTCAGATTGCATTTCATTCCGTCTTTCAGCAGTCCTTCACCATTCAGGAAACCGGCCAGTTCGCCAACGGTCATTCCATGTATATACGGTATCGGATACTGGCTGACAAATGATGTAAATCCCTCTTTCACAATAGCGCCTTCCATCCTTATCCCGCCGAGAGGATTAGGTCTGTCAAGCACGACAAACGGGATATTGTTCTCAGCGGCAGCTTCCATTGCCAGTCCAAGAGTGCTTATATATGTATAGGATCTTGAGCCTATGTCCTGAATGTCATAAACAAGAACGTCTATTCCCTTCAGCATTTCTGCTGTAGGTTTTCTGGTACTTCCGTAAAGACTGTAAACCGGCAGCCCCGTGGCTGCATCAATCGCTGAACCAATTATCTCGCCTGCTGTAAATTCGCCTCTGACCCCGTGTTCAGGTCCGTACAGAGCTGTCACCTTAACACCCGGAGCATTATATAGCAGGTCAATGCACGACTGCAGGTTATGATCAACACCTGTGGGGTTTGTGATCAACCCGACTCTCTTTCCTTTTAATAGTCCGTATTGGTCTGCTGCAAGGGTTTCAAGTCCTGTTCTGACATTTTGTGCATTGATAGTCATGGTGATGAGAACCATGCCGGAGATCAGTAAAAAACGGATTGATAATAATATTTTGTTCATCTTCTTCCAGTGTATAGCTGCGATATTAATCAAAACGTGTAACATAAGCTTGAAAATTACGTATAAATAATATTAGGCTCTCCGCAATAGACGATAATATACGACAATTTATAATTTTGCAGGGTGTGACACAGCATCTTCAGAATTATGAAATTCAAAATTATCCCTGTCCTGGCTCTTCTTTTATCCGCATGTTCGGCGCCGGAGATACCGCAGCAGGTTAAGAATGATCTTGACTCCATTGCTGCAGAATGGGTGCCGGACAGGCGTGAAGCTCTTTGTGATTATGAAGTTCATCTTCTGAACAGGAAGGAAGCAATGATCAAAGGGGAGACAACCGTTCCTGAAGCAAAAAAAGAGCTTATTGAATATCTGGAAGCATCAGGATACCAGGTAACTGACAGCATCCGTATTCTGCCTGATGCGGGTATCTCAAAAAAATGGGGTATCGTGTGTGTAAGCGTATGCAGCCTGATGAACATACCATCCTTCAGTGGTGAACAGGTTTCACAGGCTGTTATGGGTACACCTGTAAGGATACTTAAGCAGAGCGGAGGCTGGATATTCTTACAGACTCCTGATCATTACCTCGGATGGGTGACAGATGCAGGTGTCAGTGAAAAAACTGATGAAGATATGACCGCATGGAAGGGAGCGGCAAGAATTATTTATCCGGGCCGGGAAGGTGAGATTCTGAATAACCAGGATGCCCCGGGGATAATCTCAGACATAACTGCAGGCGCCATTCTCGAAATGACGGGTATGGACAGTCATTATTACCAGGTTAAGACACCCGATGGAAGGCAGGGCAGGATCACCAGGAACGTCCCTGTCGATTTTGATGCATGGGCATCAGTTACAAATCCCGAGCCGGTACAAATGATTCAATTTGCAAGATCAATGACCGGATTTCCCTATATGTGGGGAGGAACATCCACAAAGGCGGTTGACTGCAGCGGATTTGTCAAAACAATTTATTTCATGTCGGGAACAATCCTTGCCCGTGATGCTTCACAGCAGTTCCTTTACGGCAAGCCTGTTGATGTTTCGGAATCGATAGATCTTCTTGAACCCGGAGACCTTCTTTTTTTCGGACATCTCAGGGATGATGGTTCAAGAAGAATTACACATGTTGGTATGTATATCGGTGATACAGAAGTGATCCATTCTTCAGGGATGGTAAGGATCAACAGCCTCGATTCCAGAAGGCCCAACTTTAGCAGCTATCTTAAGGAAACCCTGATGGGAGCAAGGCGTTTGACCGGAGTCTCCGGTCAGCCAGGCATTCAACCGGTAAATCAGCATCCCTGGTATTTTAACCAGCAACAAGTAACCAGCAACAAGTAACCAGTAACCGGAATGGACAAAAGAGACTTTATCAAATATTGCTCACTGGCAGCAGGGGCTGTTATAACAGGAGATATTAAAACAATCACTCCGATGAAGAAGAAAAGTTCAACCATGAAGCTGAAGTTCATGCCGTATGAGCTTCAGCTGAAGCATGTGTTTACACTTGCAACAAGCTCACGCACAACAACCCCTGTCATGCTGACAGAAATAGAGTATGACGGCATCAGGGGATATGGTGAAGCTTCAATGCCCCCATACCTCGGCGAGAGCCGGGATTCTGCTGCAAAATACCTTTCACAGGTTGATCTTTCGCGGTTCAGCGACCCTATGCTGATTGAAGATATTGTCGAATACCTCGACTCATTAATGCCGGGTAACTATGCGGCAAAGGCCTCCGTCGATATTGCTCTCCATGACCTTGTCGGTAAGATGATCGGAAAACCATGGTTCAGGATATGGGGACTTGACCCGGCAAAAACACCCTATACAAGCTTTACGATCGGCATCGATACACCTGAGGTGGTCGCACAAAAAGTTGCGGAAGCACAACCATATAAGATACTTAAGGTGAAACTCGGACTGGGGAACGACAGGGAAATGATTGAAACTATTCGTACAGTCTCTGACAAACCGATATGTGTTGATGTCAACCAGGGATGGAAAGACAGGAATTATGCTCTTGAGATGGCAAACTGGCTTAAAGAGCAGAACGTAATATTCCTTGAACAGCCAATGCCCAAAACTATGACGGATGATATTGCATGGCTGAATGAAAGGTCTCCGGTTCCGGTGGTAGCGGATGAAGCTCTCCAGACTATTGATGATCTGCTTCCGATGAAAGGGGTCTATTCTGCAGTCAACATTAAGCTTATGAAATGCGGTGGTATGAATGCTGCCTATAAAATAGCCGTTATGGCAAAGGAGATGGGAATGAAAGTTATGATAGGATGCATGACCGAAACATCATGTGCTGTTTCTGCTGCAGCTCAGTTCTCACCGATTGTTACCTGGGCCGATCTTGATGGTAACCTGCTGATAAGCAACGATGTGTATGAAGGAATAAAGGTTGTTGATGGTAAAATCACCCTGAATGAAAAACCGGGCATAGGTATAACTCCTCTTTCCAAAATGTTCAGTGATTAGATATTAATATTTTTAAGATGGCTAAAGCCGGCACACGTTTAGTTTCGCTCGATATCTTCAGGGGATTGACGATCGCCTTTATGATCATTGTTAATACTCCCGGCAGCTGGGATTATGTTTATCCTCCTCTTCGTCATGCCTCATGGAACGGTTGCACGCCCACAGATCTTGTGTTCCCGTTCTTTCTCTTCATTGTGGGAGTCTCAATGTGGTATTCGTTTCAGAAATACGGACAGGAGATAAATGGCGGCTCGCTTATAAGAATATTCCGTAGAATGATAACAATATTTGCTGTCGGGATCTTCCTCGCTGTTTTTCCATACTTCAACCGCGACTATTCAACACTGAGAATAATGGGAGTCCTCCAGAGGATCGCCATAGCATATTGTTTAGGTGCTATACTATGTCTTACAGTCAGGCGAGATTACCTCTGGATAGCCATTGCATTGATACTGCTTCTTTACTGGGTATTGCTGGCTGTTTTCGGTGGTGCTGAGCCTTATAGTCCCGAAGGCAACTTTGTTCAGAAAGTTGATGCAGCCGTGCTTGGAATCAACCATATGTACAAAGGTTACGGATTTCCGTTTGAACCCGAAGGACTGCTAAGCACCCTGCCTGCCATCGGCACGGTGATAATCGGTTATTTTACTGCAGGAATAACAGGCAAGGAGTCACCTTCGGGAACTGTTGTCCTTAAGCTTCTTCTGTTCGGAGTGGCTTCTGCAGGCCTCGGACTTTTATGGGGACTTGTGTTTCCAATAAACAAACCGATCTGGACAAGTTCTTATGTACTCTATACAGCAGGATGGGCGATGGCTGTGCTGTCTGTCATCTACCTGTTAGCTGATGTTCTGAAATTCCAGAAGTGGGGACTCTTTTTCCAGGTATTCGGTATGAATGCACTCTTTTCTTTTGTCCTCGCAGGAATATGGACACGGCTTATGTTGTTTATAAGGATCGGCGCCGGGGATGATAAGACCACCCTTTATACCTGGATCTATGAAAAGATATTTGTCCCTATACTCGGAAATATGAACGGAAGCCTTATGTTTGCAGTCGTGCAGATGTTACTGATCTGGCTTGTGGCATTGTTCCTCTACAGGAAGAAGATTTATATAAGGCTGTGAATGATGCAATGGTATAATGGTAAAATGGTGCAATGGAGATAAAGCTCCCCTCCATGGAGGGGACGGGGGTGGGTAGCCGGAATAAAAGAACAAAAAAATTAAATGACTGAAATTGAAATTATATCATCAGGGTACAAAGAACTCTTCGGAGGTTCAGATCTGAAAATTACACCGCTTCCAAGATCGGGATCGGACAGGAGATACTTCAGGATAAGTGATAGGGGAAAAACTATTATTGGCGCCTATAACCCCTGTCTTGAGGAGAATGAGGCATTTGTGGGATTCACCAATCACTTTATTTCCAAAGGACTTCCGGTACCGGAAATATATGGTTACTTGCCCGGCAGATTCATCTATTATCTGAAGGATCTGGGCGACACTAACCTTTATACATGGCTTCACAGCAGGGATGATATGTCGGATTTCAGAGAAGATACGAAAAAGCTGTACCTCCGGATTATTGATAAACTGATTCTTTTTCAGACTGAAGGAATCAGGGGACTTAATCTTGACCTTTGTTACCCCCACCGCAGTTTTGACAGACAGTCAATGATGTGGGACATGAATTACTTCAAGTATATGCTTCTTAAGCTTCTTTCGGTTCCCTTCAATGAAAGAAACCTTGAGCATGATTTTGTAGCGCTGTCCGATTACCTTCTGGAAGCAGGACAGAACTACTTCCTTTACAGGGATTTCCAGACAGCGAATATTATGATAGCGGGAAACGAGCCATGGTTCATCGATTACCAGGGCGGAAGAAAAGGAGCGCCGCAATATGATATAGCATCGCTCCTCTATGATGCCAAGATACCAATGAATAATAAGGACAGGGATGAGATTCTCAATTACTATATTGAAAGATTTTGTCCTGTTACTCATGAAAACAAGGATAAATTCAGAGGTTACTATTCCGGCTTCAGCATGATAAGGGTGATGCAGGCGCTCGGAGCATTCGGGTTCAGAGGTCTGTATGAGCAAAAACCCACCTTTACCGAAAGCATTGTCCCCGGTGTAAAAATTTTTATCCGTATAATCAGCGAGGCTGCTGAACACGTATGCTTACCGGAACTCTACCGGACGGTCAGATCGATCCCTGATACGCAAACATTCATGACCCTGGCTCAACGGTCACACCAATAACCAACCAATGAAAGCAATGATAATGGCTGCCGGCAGAGGCACTCGACTTGGCAAGTTATCAGAGAGTATGCCGAAAGCCCTTCTTGATATAAACGGTAAAAGCCTTCTGCGTCTTGCAGTGGAGAATTGCACCTCATATGGTTTTGATGATATTATCGTCAACATTCACCATCTGGCCGATATGGTTGAAGAAGAGATAAACGGTCTGAGACACGAAGGATTCAGGATCACTGTTTCTGATGAAAGAGAGCTTCTGCTTGAAACCGGAGGAGGATTATTTAAGGCAAAGCATTTCTTCGACAACGAACCTTTCCTCTTATGCAATGCAGATACGATAACAGATATCGATCTTAAGAAGCTGCTTGGATATCATAAGGAAAAAGGAGGACTGGCTACCCTGGCTGTCAGGAACCGCCCGGGTACCAGGTATCTTCTGGTTGATAGGAATGGGCTGATGAAAGGCTGGATTAATAAATCAACCGGCGAGAAGATCATTGCATGTGAGGAGGATGAGGTTCTGACCGGGATAGCTTTTTCGGGCAGGCATATCATTGAACCTGAGATATTCAGTCATATGAACGAGGGTATATATACAATGACGGCTCTATACCTGCAGCTCGCAGGATATTACAATATCGAAACCTACAGGGAAGACGGCGGTTACTGGATCACAGTAGGTACTCCCGAAGACCTCGAAAACGCCCGCATGTTCTTCAGAAAATAAATCCGAAACCCACAATCCGCAATTCTCAGATCTTCCAGAATGATTTTGAGAACAGCGCAAATGCCGTAATTATCTCAAGCCTTCCGATTATCATCAGAAGGCTGAGAACCAACTTGCTTATGACCGGGAAATGAGCATAGTTGCTCATGGGGCCTGCACTACCCAGGGCAGGTCCAATTCCGGCCATACATGTTGCTACCGAGCTTGCCGATGTGACAGGATCGATCCCGGTTAAAACAATAATTATGGTGCCGCTGACTAAATATGGAAGGGACCCGATAAGAGCAAATGCAATCCATGATAAAGTGACAGCCAGATAGCCTTCCCTTGTGTTTATCTTATCAGTGTCTGCACTGGTGCTATTATTCTGAATGTACCGTAAATCAGAAATGCCGAAACTGAGGACCAGAGAAAGGGCATCACTGACTCACTGTAAATAAGCGCAATGGGTATGCAGGACAGGAATGTAATACCGGCTATCAGCAGAATAATACTAAGGATCCTGAGTATTATCAGAGGATTAATGAGTTTCATACCCCGGTTAAAACCGGATACAAATATATAATAAAAAGAGATTGCAGAATCTTGAGGGTTCTTGTTACTGTCGCGACGCTTCGGTCGGGATCTTCGCTTCGAGTTGCTGATTATTTCTTCCGGTCGCCGGTTGCCGGTTGCCGGCAGCCGGTCGCCGGATTAAATTCTCCAGAATGTCTTTGAGAACAGGGCAAAGACTGTCAGTATCTCAAGCCTGCCTATTATCATCAGAAGGCTGAATACAAACTTGCTTATCTGAGGCAGGTGGGCATAATTGTAAACTGGCCCTATAGATCCAAGGCCAGGGCCGACATTCCCAAGTGAGCTGGCAACTCCGCTTGCTGCAGTCACAGGATCAAGGCCTGTAAGGACAATAATAATCGTACCTATAATAAAAATAAAAAGGTACAAAACCATAAAAGATAGTACAGAATTGCTGGTTTCGTCATCCACCGGTCTGCCGTTCAGCCTGACCTGAGTAATGGCATTTGAATGTGTCAGTTTTCTGAATGTATCTCCGATATTCTTTATAATGAGCAGGTGCCTTCCCATTTTAATGCTGCCGGTTGATGAACCTGTACTGGCGCCGGCAAACAGCAGAATAAACATTAGTATTATTCCTGCCGCAGGCCACTTAAGGTAATCAGATGTAATAAAACCCGTGGTAGTTATTATCGAAACAACCTGGAATATACTTTTCCTGATTGCAAGAGACGCTGGCTCATCAGCCTGGAAAATAAGTATAACGGTGGTTATGAGAAATGCAACCAGAATTACACCGAAATAAAACCACATTTCTTCGTTACGTAAAACCTTGCTGAACTGAAGTTTTAAAATATGATAATATACAACATAACTCACACCCGAAAGGATCATAAATGCGGTTATAACATATTGTGTATAAGATGAATAACCTGCGATACTTGTGTTCTTTGTGGAAAAACCTCCGGTGGCAACAGTACCAAAGGTGTGGCACACACTCTCGAAAATATTCATTTCTCCAAGATTCAGAAACACGATTTCCAGCAGAGTGAGCCCAAGATATATCAGAAGCAGCCTGAACCCGATAGCTTTGGTTTTGGGGTGGATTTTTTCTTTCAGTGAAGATTCAAGTGTCAGCAGTTGCTGAGCTGATATTTTAAGTGAAGGAAGGATGATGATCACCAGGACAATTATCCCGAGCCCTCCGATCCAGTGTGTAAAGCTTCTCCAGAAGAGGATAGAATAAGGCAGAGCTTCAATATCGTTCAGTATCGAAGCGCCTGTAGTTGTAAATCCTGATGCAGCTTCAAAAAAAGCATCAATAAATGTTGGAATTGACCTGCTTATGATAAATGGCAGGGTTCCCATCGCTGAAAACAGCAGCCATGAGAGAGTTACTACAATGAATCCATCGCGCACCCCCATCTGGTTGTAATCAGCTTTCCTTGTTATGATTCTGATCAGAAAACTCAGAGCTAGAGTAATAGCCGACGAGAGAATAAAAGGATTTACCGTTTCGTTATATATGACTGCAACCGGTATGCATATCAGGAAAGCTGCAGTTTCCAGAAACAGGATATTGCTTAGTATCCTCAGGATAATCAATGGATTTATCAGCTTCATCGGTAGTTTATTCCTGCCCTAAATATAATCAGAATTTTGAGGATGCTAAGAGTCACAGGTAAATATGATCCAATCATTGAATGGTCATTTTTAAATACTATATTTGAAGCTATACAGATTAACTAATAAACATGGGAAAAGTCTTGGTTATAGGAGCAGGGGGCGTCGGTACCGTGGTAGTTCATAAAATGGCCTCGCTTTCCGGCACATTCAATGAAATTCTGCTCGCAAGCAGAACAAAATCCAAATGCGACGCAATAGCTGATAAGATTGGAGGAAACCGTGTTGAGACAGCCGTTATAGATGCCGATAAGGTGCCTGATCTGGTAAAGCTTATTAAATTCTGGAAACCTGATCTCGTCGTAAATGTTGCACTTCCTTACCAGGATCTTCATATTATGGACGCTTGTCTTGAGACAGGTACTTCATACCTGGATACAGCGAATTACGAACCTCTTGAAGAGGCAAAATATGAGTACAGCTGGCAATGGGCGTACCGGGAGAGATATACGAAGGCCGGCATTACTGCTATTCTGGGTTGCGGATTCGACCCGGGTGTGACTTCCATCTTTACAGCTTATGCAGCAAAGCACCATTTCGACGAGATCCATTGCCTGGATATTGTTGACTGCAATGCAGGAGACCATGGCAAACCATTTGCAACAAATTTCAATCCGGAAATAAATATCCGTGAGGTAACACAGAAGGGTAAATACTGGGAGAATGGCCAATGGGTCTGGACCAAACCACACCAGATCCACAAACCCCTGAATTACCCTGGTATCGGACCTAAGGAATCATATCTAATCTATCATGAGGAGCTGGAATCACTTGTAAAAAACTTCCCGGCATTGAAGCGTGCACGTTTCTGGATGACATTCGGACAGGAATACCTGACTCACCTCAGAGTCATTCAGAATATCGGGATGGCAGGAATTGAACCTGTAATGTTTGACGGCAGAGAGATAGTGCCGATCAAATTTCTGAAAGCTGTGCTTCCCGACCCGGGAGGACTGGGAGAGAATTACACGGGCTGGACCTCAATCGGATGCAGGATAAAAGGTATAAAAGGCGGCAATGAAAAGACATACTATATATATAATAACTGCAGCCACGAAGCTGCCTATAAGGAGACCGGCACACAGGCAGTAAGCTATACAACAGGTGTTCCGGCTGCAATAGGAGCCATGATGTACATGCAAGGGATATGGAAGAAACCGGGTGTATTCAACGTCGAGGAGTTTGATCCTGATCCTTTTATGGAACAGCTTAATTTACTGGGATTACCTTGGGTGGAGTTACATGATGTTGACCTGGAGTTATAAGGCGCAACGGCACAACGGCACAACGGTGCAGAGGTGCAACGAAAAGAAAATTAAAAGGAGTTTATTTATTAAGCACCCCTCCCGGGAGAGCCTGTCCCGACCACAGGTCGGGAGGTGGGGGTGGGTTTCAGATACAAAAATCCCGAATGATTAATTACAATATTATTCCCTCACCATCTTATGTTATCGACGAGGAGCGATTCCGTAAGAATCTTTCGTTGATCCGTCATGTCGCAGATGAATCCGGTGCTGAAATAATACTCGCCTTCAAGGGATTCGCAATGTGGGGTGTGTTTGATATCCTCAGAGAGTATGTCTCCGGTGCATCTGCAAGCTCCCCTGATGAAGCAAGATTATGCTTAGAGAAAATAGGCGCACCTGCTCATACATATGCACCTGCATACAGAAAGAATGATTTCAGAATTGTCCTGAAATACAGTTCACATATCACCTTTAATTCACTTGCACAATACAGAAAATTCTACCCGTCACTGAAGAGAAGCAGCAGG
>Ga0172365_10002896_pt1 | contig 12768 bp, 9 predicted proteins | sample LakKivSesite48cm_FD_114535 | JGI IMG/M metagenome (GOLD analysis project Ga0172365, IMG submission 114535) | Sediment microbial communities from Lake Kivu, Rwanda - Sediment site 48cm | ecosystem: Environmental > Aquatic > Freshwater > Lake > Sediment | place: Rwanda: Western Province, Lake Kivu...
CCCGATTTTCCGGCTCCCCTCGAGGATTTACTTGCCCGGGCCGACCTGTTGATGTACGAAAACAAGAAAACCAAGAAAGCGGCCTGAAGCGCCGCAATCCCTTGCCGGCCGGGCCCGATTATGATAGATTTTGGAATCCGAAAATAATTCCAAGGAGATTCAATAATGGCCACCAGAATAGGCATAAACGGTTTTGGCCGTATCGGCCGCAACATGCTTCGTTCCTCATGGAACGATCCGGACATTGAATACGTCGCGGTCAACGACATCACCGATTCCAGGACTCTCGCCCACCTGCTCAAATACGACTCGGTCCTGGGCATTTTCCAGGCTGACGTCCAACACACGGAAGATTCGATCCTCATCGACGGTAAAAAGATCCGGGTTTTGACGGAAAGGTCAGTCGCCAAGCTGCCATGGAAAGAGCTCGGGGTAACCGTCGTGGTCGAATCGACGGGTCTTTTCACGAAAAGGCCGGATGCTATACAGCATATCGAGCAGGGCGGTGCCGAACGGGTCATAATATCGGCTCCGGCCACAGATCCCGACATAACCATCGTTCTGGGAGTCAACGAGAGAGCCTATGATCCGGCCAAGCACAGGATCATCTCCAACGCCTCCTGCACGACGAACTGTCTGGCGCCGGTGGTGAAAGTCCTTCATGATTCCTTCGGAGTGGAAAACGGTTTCATGACCACGATCCATTCCTACACCAATGATCAAAGGATACTCGATCAGCCCCACAAGGACCTGCGCCGGGCCCGTTCGGCCGCGGTCTCGCAGATTCCGACCACGACCGGGGCGGCCAAAGCGGTCGGTTTGGTGCTTCCTGAACTCAAGGGAAAAATCGACGGCATGTCCATCCGGGTCCCCACCCAGGACGTTTCGCTGGTCGATCTGGTGGCGGTCCTGAAGAAAGACGCTGCGGCCGAGGATATCAACGGCGAGTTCCAAACGGCCGCCAACGGCTCTCTGAAAGGCCTGCTCGGTTACACCGAAGAACCGCTGGTTTCCGTCGATTTCCTGCACGATCCCCGTTCCGGCATCGTCGACGGGCTTTCGACCAAAGTGATCGGCGGCCGCCTGGCCAAGGTTCTGGCCTGGTACGACAACGAGTGGGCTTATTCGAAAAGGCTGTCCGACCTGGCCAAGTACATCAGCCGCTGACCGTTACGATGAAACTATTCAAAGATATCGACGTCAAAGGCAAACTGGTTTTCCTGCGGGTCGATTTCAACGTTCCGCTGGACGAAAGCGGAGCCGTCCGGGATGATACCAGAATCAGGGCCTCGCTTCCGACCATAAAAGCCCTGCTTGGGGGTGGCGCCCGGCTCGTCCTGGCCTCTCACCTGGGGCGGCCCAAGGGCAAATTCAATCCGAAGATGAGCCTCAAACCGGCAGCCGACAGGCTTTCTGAACTCATAGTGAACAAAGTCATAATGGCTCCCGATGTCATCGGCGACGAAGTCGACCAGCTGAAAAGCAATCTCGAGCAAGGCGACGTTCTCATGCTCGAGAACCTGCGCTTCTACAAGGAGGAAGAAGCCAACGACCCTGATTTTTCCCGCCGCCTGGCTGACCGAATCGACCTATTCGTCAACGACGCTTTCGGCTCAAGCCACAGGGCTCACGCTTCCGTCGTCGGGATTACCGGTTTCGTCCCGGTCAAGGCCGCAGGCTTCCTGATGGAGAAAGAAGTCAAAGCGCTGGAGAAAATCGTCAAGTCACCGGCCAGGCCTTATCTGGCCATACTCGGTGGAGCCAAGGTTTCGGATAAAATTGGAATAATTGAGAGCCTGCTTGGCAAAGCCGACCGGATTCTCATCGGCGGCGCCATGACTTACACCTTCCTTCACGCCCAGGGCTACGGCACGGGCAAATCCCTGGTCGAAGCCGACCAGAAACAAACGGCTCTGGACATAATCGAGAAAGCCAAAGCCGGGAAAGTCGACCTGGTGTTTCCCTGCGACCACGTCATCGCCTCCGCGGCTGAGGCCGGCGCGGACACGTCGATAACGGCCGGCCTGCCCTTCCCTGAAAATATGATGGGCGTCGACATCGGGCCGGCAACGATAGAAAAATACAGCTCGGCGGTCGAAGAGGCGGCTACGATATTCTGGAACGGACCCATGGGCATTTTCGAAATCGAGCCGTTCGCCAAGGGAACGATGGAAGTCGCCCTGGCCCTGGCCAGATCGAAAGGCTTTTCCGTGGTCGGCGGCGGGGACTCCATCGCAGCCATAGAAAAAGCGGGCGTCAGAGAAAAAATCGGCCATATTTCGACGGGCGGAGGAGCATCCCTGGAATACGTCGCTTCCGGAACTTTACCGGGAATAGAAGAACTGGAAAAGTAAAATGTACGAACCTGAAAAAAGACCCTTCGTAGCCGGCAACTGGAAGATGCACATGACCGGGGCCGAAGCCCTGGAACTGGTCCGTTCGATTCTCGAAAAAAGGGCCGAAGCCGGCCCGGTCCGCCTGGCCGTTTTCCCCCCGTTTACGGCCCTGACCGAGGTTTCGAGGTTTCTGGCCGGCTCCGGCATCGAGGTCGGCGGCCAGGATCTTTTCTGGGAAAACTCCGGCGCTTTCACCGGTGGGATTTCCGGCCCGATGCTCAAAGACGCGGGCTGCCGCCTGGTCCTGGTCGGCCATTCCGAAAGACGTAAGATCTTCGGCGAGAGCGACGACATCGTGGCCAGGAAGCTCAGGGCGGCGATCGCTTCGGGGCTCGAGCCCATCCTATGTCTGGGCGAGAACCTGGACCAGCGCGAGACCGGTAAGACCGCCGAAATCGTCGAAGACCAGTTCAGAAAGGCAGTTACCGGCCTGCCCGGCGAGGATTTCGGGCGGTTGGTGATAGCTTATGAGCCGGTCTGGGCCATCGGCACCGGGAAAACGGCTCTGCCGGCCCAGGCCCAGGAGGTTCATGCCCTCATCAGGCGGCTCATGGCCGGAATGTATGGAAATGAAATTGCCTCTCGTGCTATAATCTTATACGGCGGTTCGGTAAAGCCGGATAATTCCTTTGCCCTTTACCGGGAAAAGGACATAGACGGATTTCTGGTCGGAGGGGCGTCGCTCAAAAGCGATGATTTCCTCGGTATTGCCCGGGAAGCCCTCAGGACCTCAAGGGAATAGCAGTGAACACATTAATCGTTACTTTGCATGTCATCGTCAGCATAGTCCTGATAATTGCCGTCCTTCTCCAGTCGGGCAAAGCGGCCGACCTGGCCGGAGCTTTCGGCGGTGTCGGCAGCCAGACGGCTTTCGGTCCCCGCGGTTCGGCTAACATCCTGTCCAAGATAACCACATCAGCTGCCGTTATATTCATGCTGACCTCGCTCGGTCTCTGGATCCTTTCGGCCAAAGGGACGACCTCAGTCGTCGGCGGAGAGAAGGCCCCGGCGGCTACCACGCAAACTACTCAGACCGAAACCCAGCCGGTCAGTCAGTCGGCCACTGAGACGGAGTCCAAGGCAGCCGACAATCAAGCACAGAAAACCGACACTCAACCGCCTTCAAAACCGGCCCAGAGCCCGGTTAAGAAATAATGACGTGCCGAAGTGGTGGAATTGGCAGACACGCTAGCTTGAGGGGCTAGTTCCCACTCATACGGGAGTAGGGGTTCGAGTCCCCTCTTCGGCACCAGAAAAAAATCCCGATCGAATCTTTAGTTGTCTTTCTTTGGGTAAGGCGGGACCGCCGGCAGCTCCTTCCCGCCCTTTTTCAGCTCCTCGAGGATTACTTCGATGGCCTTGTTGAGCTGGTCGTCGACCCCGGCGTACTCCCGGGCCGGATCGTTATCGATGACTATGTCCGGCTCAACGCCCACGCCTTCAATTATCCACTTCTTGCCTTCCTTGGAATAGGGAGCGAACTCGGGTTTGTTCAGGACACCACCGTCGAGCAAAGGCAGCGAACCGCGTATGCCAACCACCCCGCCCCAGGTCCGTTTTCCGATGAGTTTGCCGAGGCCCAGTGATTTGAAGCGGTAGGGGAAAATGTCGCCGTCGGAGGCCGAGAACTCGTCGCACAGGGCGACTTTGGGGCCGAGAAAAGCGGCACCCGGATCGGGTCCAGGGATGGAATTGCGGGCCACTTCGACCATGACCATTTCCCGTATGAGCCGGTCGATGATCATCGGCGAGACGTTGCCGCCGCCGTTGCCCCGGACGTCGATTATCAAGCCTTTTTTCCGAAGCTGAGGATAGAAATGCTTGACGAACTCGTTGAGCCCGCCCGTTCCCATGTCGGGGATATGGATGTAACCGACACGGCCGTCGGTGGCCTTGGTCACTTTCTCGATGTTCGTTTCGACCCAATTGTAATAATAGAGGGCGTTCTCCGTCTCGATGGGAATGACGACCGCCTCCCGGCTCCCCTTTTCTTCAGGCACCGAGTTAACCCTCAGCGTGACCTGCCGGCCGGCTTTGTTGTTCAAAGCTTCGTAAATGTTTTTGAACTTGCCGGCCGGAAGGCCGTCGACGGCGATTATGAAATCGCCTTGGCGGACATTCACTCCGACTTCGGTCAAAGGCGACCTCAAGGCCGGATCCCAGTTCTGGCCCTTTAGTATCCTGGCGATGCGGAAGAAGCCGGTTTTAGCGTCTCTTTCAAGCACGGCTCCGAGCATGCCGACCTTGGTCCGGGCCGGCCGGGGCAGGTCACCGCCGCCGACATAAGTATGGCCGGAGCTAAGCTCACTGATCATCTCGCCGATAACGTATGTCAGGTCGGCCCGGTGGCCGGCGGCCTCGGCCAGCGGCTTGTATTTCGCCCGCACGGCATTCCAATCCACGCCATGCATGTTCGGGGCATAAAAGAAGTACTTCATCTGCCGCCAGCATTCCTCATAGATCTGATTCCATTCCGCCCGGCGGTCGAGCACGACCTCGAGGCCGGCCAGGTTCAAAGCCGATTCGAGATTGACCGGTCCCTTGGGCAGGTCGATGAGATAATAGTTCCTTTGCCTGGATACGAGCATTTTCTTGCCGTCGGCCGAAATCTCGTAGCCTGAAATCTTGCCCAGCTCTTTTTCTTTGAGTTCCTCGAGATCGAACATCAGCAGGGCCGGCTCACGTTCCATGTCTTTAAGCCTGATGTAATAAACAGAGTTGCCCACCGGCTGTATCTGACGATAGTTGGCCGTGGCCACCGGCAAACCGATTATCCGCTCGCCGATGCCTTCCGGATCGATCTTGACCGGCACAGCTTCTTTCGCGGCTGCGGGTTCGGCCTTGGCTTTTTCGGCAGGTTTTTTGGCCGGGGCCGGAGCCGGCGTTTCCTTTCCGGCTACCGCCACTTCGTCGCTCTCGGGCTCAAAAGGCGATTTGACATCCTTGTTAAGAGTGACCAGATAGATCCTGGACATGGCCAGATAGGCGTGATCCCATTCGGTCGAGCTGTAAACCGGATTGAAATCCCGGTCGGAGACGAAGAAAAGATATTTGCCGTCGCGGCTGAACGCCGGTTCGGTCGAGTTGTACCAGCCCTCGGTCAAGACGTAATCTTTCTTGTCCGTCAAAGAATAAACGTGAATCCGGTTCATCGACTCGATTTCCGGGTTGCTGTAGGCTATCCATTTGCTGTCCGGGGACCAGGCAAAATCTGTAATCTCCCAGCGCTCAGAGCGAACAACTGTAACTTCCTGCTTGGTCTTGACGTCCACGTATTTGAGACGCTGCTCTTTGTCATTCCAGAGGATCTTGCTGCTGTCCGGGGACCAGATCAGCCGGTACTTGTAAGTATCGGCTGCCTGGGTCAACCGTTCGGGCCGGCCCCGGCCGTCCTGGGGGGCGATGAATATCTCGTCTTCCCCGTTCTCGTCGGAGACGTAGGCTATCCACCTGCCATCCGGCGACCAGACGGCCGATCGTTCATGGATTCCCGGCGTGGCTGTCAGATTTCTGATATTGCCTTTCTTTTCGGGAACGGTGAAAACATCGCCTCTGGCTCCGAACAGGGCCCTCTTGCCGTCGGGGGCGATCTCGTAGTTGGTTATCCGGTCGGCGACTTTGACCAGGCCGCCCCTGGCCCAGATCCTGTCGTCGGAAATCACGATGGGAACTTTGTTCGTTTTCTCCGAAGCCAGGTCATAGCTGTAGATGAAACCTCCGTTCTCGAAAACGATGCAATCCGGCCCGAGAGACGGGAATTTTATGTCGTATTCCTTGAAATCGGTCAGCCTCTTCGTAGTCTTGGCCGCCGTGTCATAAACATGAAGATTCAATCTCATTTCCGGGCCGCGGTCGGACAGAAAATATATGTTCCGGCCGCTCCACATCGGTATTATGTCCAGGGCCGGGTTGCTGGTGACGTTTTCGATTTTCTTGGAGTCGAAATCGTATATCCATATATCGTCGGCCATGCCGCCCCGGTACCTTTTCCAGGTTCGGAACTCACGGAATATGCGGTTATAGGCCAGTTGCTCTCCGTCGGGGGAAAAGGAGCAAAAACCGCCCCTCGGCAAGGGGATTTGCTCGGGCAGTCCGCCTTCCTTCTCGATCAGATAAAGCTGGCCGTTGAAATCGTTCCACTCGGTCATGCGCGACCGGAAGATTATCTTTGAGCCGTCGGGGCTCCAGCCCATGACCAGATTATTCGGACCCATCCGGTCCGAAATGTCGTCGCGAACCAGGCTGGGCGTGAAGGTTACCCTGAAAGGCTCGCCGCCTTCGGCAGGTATCAGATAAACTTCCCGGTTGCCGTCGTATTCGGCCGTGAAAGCTATTTGCCGGCCGTCTGGTGAATAACGGGCGAAGGCTTCGTAACCTTCGTTGGACGTCAGTTTCCTGGCTATTCCTCCGTCTTTGGCCACCGTATACAGGTCGCCGGCATAACTGAAGACTATGGACTCGGCCGAGGCCGCCGGAAAGCGCAGCAGCCGGGCTTCTTCAGGGCCGTAGGTTACTCCGGCCAGGACGAGAATTAGAACGGCTGCAAACGGCATCATTTTCAGTCTCATGACACCTCCTCGAAAACGGAAAATTTCTATCATTATATTATTAAACACAATCCGATTCCATGACACAGAGGAATTTGTTTTTCATGCTGTTTAAGAGCGCCGGCATCAAGACCGTTTGGTCCGGGCTAAAAGCTCTTTTCTTTTCCCCTCCGGGAAGCGTTCTATTGCATAGCGAACGGTTATCCGGGGAACCTGAGGACCGTGTTGCAGGAGAAACTTTTCCAGGCGCGAGCAATCGGTCTTGCCGGCTTCCCTCAGAAGCCAGCCCACAGCTTTATGGACGAGATCCTCGTCCGGCCGTAAAAGCGAGGAGGCTATCTCATATACAGAATCCAAGAACTCCCATTTCCTGGCCAGTTTGACGAAAGAGACAGCCGAGGCCCGTCTCACCCAGGGGTTAGGATGGAAAGCCCAGGTCCTGACTTCGACGGTAAGCGACGGGTATTTCATAAGCAGCCCGGCCATGGCAACGCTACACAAGGCATCGAGCGAAGCCCAGTTATCCAGCAGGTTCTTTTCCAGCCAGCTCTTTATGATAGGAAGAAGCGATGGTTTGAATTCTTTACTGAAACGCTCGAGCACCAGGATAGCGGACGCCTTGGCTTCAAGCTCAGGCCGGGGCAGAAGGATCCGGCAAAGTTCCAGCGCCTCAGCCAGGTTCCAGGTTTCTTTGACCGAGGCGTAAAGATCCGAAGCCAGCCGGCGGAGGTCAGGGGAGGAAACGCCGTAACAGGGAACGGTTTCCTTGAAAAACGCCTGGGCGCCGGCGGCTTTATCGGGATCGGCCATCCGGCCAAGGCGCAGGAGAGTCAGGCGGGCTATGTCGTTCGGCTCCGGTTCTGCCATACTTACCGGCACCCGTTTGGTCTTTTTACCGGTCTTTCGATTGTGCCGGGGCTGGCCTGGAGATATCATCAGCTCTCTTCGTAACCGAGGGCGGCATAAAAAAGAGCCAAATCGAAAAAGACAAGCACCCTGTGTTGAAGGTCCAGAGCCTGATATAGATCGAGAGCCGTGTCCAGCAGTCCATCAGCTTCGATCTTACGCCAGAGCAGCAAGCGCTCATGGGACAGGGACAGAACGATCTCTGAGAAGGGAAATCCTTCCTGCCGGCGACGGCGGCCGAGCCCTTTCCAGTAAGCTTTGATTTCTTCGCGGCTGGTCTCGCGCGAAATCCACTTGCCCAGTTGGCTGTAAACGCTGTAGGTCCGCCCGTACAAGTCATCGGCATCGAGTGTTTTATAGGTCGGCATGCGCGGGTCCCGGCCGATTTCGGTTATGTAATTCCGGCTCAACTCATCGGCGCTTCTTTCGATGAGATCGACCAGTTTGCGGGATGCCTGGGTCTGGAAAAGAACGTCCTCCGTTTTCTCTTCCATTTCCCCCTCCACCTAGAATCTACAGCCCGAACGGCCCTTTGTCAACGGAATAGAAGCAGGATTAAACTTTGATTCCCAGAATTCCGGCTACTTCACCGAATTTCTCGACCCACCGCCGGGCCGTCTCATCTCCACCGTCGGCCTTCTTCTCCATGCCGGCGTAGATATCCCGGTACACGGAAAACAGGATATTCTGGCTTTTCCATAAGTCCAGAGCTGAATCCGGATCACGGAAAAGCTTCAAAAGGCGGCCGATCGTCTCCAGGATATCCGGATTATGCGGATCGAGGGAGAATCCGGCCATCAGGTTTTCGATCCTCCGGCCGGCGTCAGAAGCCAGTTCGGCCCCGCCGGGAGCGAGCGACCATTTCTTGAATTCATCCGCCAGGCGCTCGGTCTCTTCAAGATCCGGTTTGTCCCGATTCAGAGCCCGGCGCAAGTCGGCGGTCAACATGGCTTTAACGGCTAGAATGAACGATTCCGGAAGAGGGATTTTCATCTCTCTCATGGCCTGCCAGACCGAAGACCGGTTCTCGTAAATCCGGCGGAAACAGAATTCCAGTTCATCGAGAGAAGATTGCAGAACCTGATTCATAACCTTGGCTCTCCCGTCCCGGAAAAGGTGGTCGAGAGAATAATCGTGAGTGCCCAAATATTTGTCTATCAGGCCAATGACGGCCGCTGCCTTATTTTTCTGGAATTGCTTGCGCATTTCCGCTGACATCGAGCCGTAATTCCGGCCGTCTTCGTCTTGCCGGACACCGGCCATGACCTGGTCGTCGCCCGAATGCAGCACGGCGTATCTGAGAGTTTTGTCTTCAAGGGTGAGGCCCGAGACAAGGCGGACGCGACCTACGGTCAGGCTCTTCGGCCCGTCCCGCCACTGCTCGAAGGCCAGGCTTCGGGCCGTAAAGCAGCCGATACTGACCTCTTCGGAATAATCCCTGAACGGCGAAGAGACCGCGAAATGAGCGCCGAAACTCAGCAGGTCGACGACGGCCGGTTTGACAAAATGCTCGTAGATACTCGCCCCGTCGCCGTATTCCGGCACATTGCCCGGAGCCTTCTTCAGCCTCCTCACGAAACCGCCTTCGCGATCCAGGCCGCCCGTTTCCCTGGCCAGTTGCATGGCCCTAGCTGCATACTTAAGGATCTGGACCGATTCAAGGCCCGAAATATCGTCGAAGAACCAGCCGCAGCTCGTGTACATCAGCATGGCGCATCGCTGCATCTCCAGGAGGCGGAGAACGAGGATATGTTCTTCTTTCGAAAGATCACGAGCCGCATGGCGGGATAAAAAAGCCTGCCTGGCCGGTTCCGAGCGGTCCAAAACGAGACCGATGTAATCTTCCCTGGCCGACCACGGATCGTTCAGCAACCCGGCGGCGGCTCCCTCGAAATGAGAAACGAGCTCGTCTCTCAGCCAGTCCATGGCTTCCCGCAATGGGGCCCGCCATCCCTGCTTCCAGCCGGGATGACGGCCGGTCTGGCAGCCGCAGTCGCCGCGCCAGCGCTCCACGCCGTGGACGCAACTCCAGGAGGAGTTCCAAGCGATCTTGACCTCGTGGGTCGGCGGGAATTTTTCCAGGAATTCGCCGTAGACCGTGAGGCGAGCTTCGTTGCCGCCTTCGATTTCATTGAGGCTGTAGGCCAGGGCCATGTCGCCGAAGCGATTGTGGTGACCGTAGCTCTCTCCGTCCGTGGCGATGTGAACCAGTTGAGGCCCTTCCTTCTTCCCGGCGAAATCAGCGAGAAGGCGGCTGGCGAACTTGCGGCCGTCTTTAAGGAGATCTCCGAAGGCGACGTCGTGGGATGCAGGGCCGTCGTAAAAGAAAACGTTCATCGTCCTGCTGCCGCCCAACGGACAGACGTAAGGCATCCTGAAATCTATTTCCTTCCCGTTAAGATCCACCCATTCCTGCTCGCCTATCCGCCTCATGGCCAGGGCCTGGCGGGGCGAAAGGATCGTGAATTTGATGCCCTCGCCGGCCATGATCTCCAGGCTTTCCTGATCGACGGCAGTCTCTGGAAGCCACATGCCCTCCGGTCTTCTCTGGAAGCGGTGTTCGAAATCGCGTATGCCCCAGATGATCTGGGTCCGTTTGTCCCGGCTGTTGGCCAGAGGCATGATCATGTGGTTGTAAGCCTGGCCCAGGGCCGAACCGTGACCGGAGAATCTGCCGCGGCTGTCTTGGTCCGCCTGAAGCACGGCCTCATAGACGTCCGGACGATGCCTGGCCAACCAGGAAAGCAAGGTCGGTCCGAAATCGAAGCTCATTTTCGAGTAATTGTTGACGATGTCGATTATCTTTTTTTGGGAGTCGAGGATGCGGGAAGCGGAATTAGGAGCGTAGCATTCGGAAGTTATGCGTTCGTTCCAGTCATGGAACGGGGCGGCCGAGTTTTCTGCTTCCACCTCCTCGAGCCACGGATTTTCTCTCGGAGGCTGGTAGAAATGGCCGTGGATGCATATGTATTTATCCATCTTCAGAGCTCCGTCACTATCGGTTCCGGCCCGGCGCTCGGTCTAAGCATTTAAGCCTTTTGGTTATTTCAGCTTTTCCTCTTCGGTCAGGAAAACATAGGTCCGGTTAGCTTCATGCCGGTATCCTATCTTGTCTTCGCGGGCCAGCCAGCCCAACGCCTGATAAACCACCACGCATCTCTCGTTCAGCAATCCGGGCAGCCTGGTAATGGCCACTTCCTGCCTGTCCTTTAGAATGTTCCAGACGTTTCCCGCAGTTACTCCGATTTTTTCCCTCATTTTAGCCTCTCCTTTCCAGACGATCACCCCCGCCGCTCTTTGAGAATTATGACCGCCAGAGGAGGCAGGGTCAGGGACAGGGAATGACTCTGGCCTTGAAACGCAAAGGCCGAGGCCTGCACTCCTCCCAGGTTTCCCTGTCCGCTTCCTCCGTAATCGGAGGCGTCGCTGTTCAATATCTCCTCCCAGTAGCCGCCGGTCGGGACACCGGTCCGGTAGCCCGGCCGGGTCACCGGAGTGAAATTACAGACGACGAGAACCGTATTTTCCCGCGACCTGTCCCGCCGCAAGAAACTGATGATGCTGCTTGCCCGGTCGCTGAAATCGACCCACTCGAATCCGTCGGGCTCAAAATCCAGCTCATGCAAGCCGGGTTCTTGCCTGTACAGGCGGTTTAGATCTCTGACCCATTCCTGGATGCCGCGATGAGGCTCGTACTGGAGCAAATGCCACTCCAGACTTTCTTCGTGGTTCCATTCGCGTCTCTGACCGATCTCGGATCCCATGAAGAGATGCTTTTTGCCCGGATGGGTGTACATGAGGCCGAAAAGCAGGCGCAAATTGGCGAACTTCCGCCAGTCGTCACCCGGCATTTTGTGAAGGAGGGATCCTTTGCCATGGACGACCTCATCGTGGGAAAGGGGAAGGATAAAATTTTCGGCGAAAGCGTACCAGAGGCTGAAAGTCAGCCGATCGTGATGATATTTGCGGAAAACGGGGTCTTTGGAAAAGTATTGCAGAGTGTCGTGCATCCAGCCCATGTTCCATTTCCTGCCGAAACCCAGGCCGCCCAGGTAAACGGGCTTGGTCACCATGGGCCAGGCGGTCGATTCTTCGGCGATGGTCTGGACGTCGGGAAAGCTTCCATAGACCACTTCGTTCAACCTTTTCAGGAAAGCGACGGCCTCGAGGTTCTCCCGCCCGCCGAACCGGTTGGGAAGCCATTGCCCGTCTTTGCGGGCATAGTCCAGGTAGAGCATGGAGGCGACTGCATCCACCCGGAGTGCGTCGGCGTGGTACTTATCCAGCCAGTAAAGGGCATTGCTGATTAAAAAGTTTCTGACCTCGTTCCGCCCGTAGTTGAAAATGCAGCTGTTCCATTCCGGGTGCAGGCCCAGCCGGGGATCCATGTGTTCATAAAGATGACTCCCGTCGAAAAAAGACGGCCCGTGGGCATCGGACGGAAAGTGCGACGGCACCCAATCCAGGATCACTCCGATTCCGTTCTGATGGAGACAGTCAACCAGATACATGAAGTCCTGAGGCATTCCGTACCGGCTGCTGGGAGCATAATATCCCACCACTTGGTATCCCCAGGAGCCATAGAAAGGATGCTCCATGACCGGCAGGAACTCCACGTGGGTGAAGCCCATGTCTCTTACATATTCGGCGAGCTGGGGCGCCAGCTCCCGGTAAGTCAAGAACCTGTTGCCTTGCCCGGGAACCCGGCGCCAGGAACCCAGGTGAACTTCGTAAACGGACATGGCCGAGGCAGAGCCGGCGCGCTCCGATCGCTTCCCCATCCATTCGGCATCGTTCCAGTCGTAATCCAGATCCCAGACGACCGAGGCCGTCTTGGGGGAGAGCTCCCAATAAAAGGCAAACGGATCGCCCTTGTCCGCCTGGTAATCCCCTAAATTAGAGACGATGTGATATTTGTA
>Ga0172365_10002897_pt1 | contig 12767 bp, 13 predicted proteins | sample LakKivSesite48cm_FD_114535 | JGI IMG/M metagenome (GOLD analysis project Ga0172365, IMG submission 114535) | Sediment microbial communities from Lake Kivu, Rwanda - Sediment site 48cm | ecosystem: Environmental > Aquatic > Freshwater > Lake > Sediment | place: Rwanda: Western Province, Lake...
AGAAAAAGGAAATTAAGAAAAAGTATATTGAGGCTGTTGGCAGGAGAAAAGAGGCTGTCGCTCGGGTAAGGTTATTTAAAGATAAGCCGGGTTTTGTGATAAATGAAAAAACAATAGAAAAATATTTTCCTTTAGAAAAACATCGCCAAAGAATATTAGATTCTTTGCGATTAACCAATTCTGAAAATAATTTTTTTGTTTCAGCAAAAGTCAAAGGAGGCGGATTAACCGGGCAGGCAGAAGCAATCAGTTTGGGAATCAGCCGCTGTTTGATAAAAATTGACGAGAAGTTAAAATCTATTTTAAGAAAAGCGGGATTTTTGACTCGTGATGCTCGAAAAGTAGAAAGAAAGAAATATGGATTGAAGAAAGCAAGAAAAGCTGCCCAGTGGTCAAAGCGATAGAGTTATATAATCTTGGGCTTGACAAATCATTTTTATAAGGTAAACTTAAGATAATCCTAAATTTAACTTATATAATTATGGAAAACATCATTAATTTAAAGCACTTTAGAGAAAATATACAAGAATATGCTCAAAAAATAAAAAATGGGCAGACTTTTATAATTTTTAAAAAATCAAAACCATTGTTTAAAATTTCCTCAGTAGAGGAAAATGATTGGGAAGAAGTAATTGACTTTACTAAAATTAAAAAAGGAGGGATTAATCTTAAAGAGTTATTACAGCGTCTATAATTATATTTATGGACAAAATTCAGAAAGCCTTGAGTAAATTAAGTGCTAAAGAAAAACAGGAATTCAAGAATCTTCTTTTACAAATTGAAAGAGTAAACTTCAAACACTTAGATTTGAAAAAGCTTAAAAGTAGAAAAGATATTTTTCGTGTTCGGAAAGGTAGAATAAGAGTTATTTTTTATAAAAAGGATGACTTGATAAAAGTTTTAAGCATAGAGAGAAGGAATACTCAAACTTATAGAAAAGTAGATTGACTTATATGACAAATCATGGTAAACTTAAAATAGCCTTGATTAAGGGTATTTTAAGTAGAATATTGAAAATTTAAAGAGAAAAGAGAAAGGAGGAGAAAATCATGATTATTAGGGAAGAAGAGATAATTGAAAAATTTAAGGAGGCAGGAGCTATACAGAAAGGACATTTTAAATTAACTTCAGGAGTCCATAGTGATACCTATATTCAATGCGCTCAGGTTATGCAACATCCTGAGTTTATGCATAGCCTATGCAGTGAGCTCGGGAGAAAGTTTAGAGGAGATGACATTGATGTAATTGTCGGACCTGCAATCGGGGGTATTATTATGGGTCATGTAATGGCGCGAGTATTAGGTCCCTGGGTAAGAGCAATCTTTACCGAAAGAGAAAATGATAAAATGACCCTACGACGCAGTTTTGAGATAAAAGAAGGAGAGAAAGTATTAGTAGTAGAAGATGTTACCACTACAGGAAGTTCAGTCAAAGAGGTCATAGATATTGTAAAATCAAGGAAAGGAGAAGTTGTAGGAGTTGGAGCATTAATTGACCGAAGTGGTGGAAGAGTGAATTTTGGAGTAAAGACTCAAAAGCTTTTAACTGTGGATATAAAGACTTATCTTCCGGAGGAATGTCCCTTGTGTAAAAAAGGCATCCCTGCAATTAAGCCGGGAAGCAGAGATCTTTTTTAAGGAGGAAAAAATGAAAAGTCTTAAAGAAAAAACAATAAGAGAAGAAGAAAAAACAATAAAAGAAAAAGCAATAAAGAATTTCGTGAGAAGAAATTATTCAAGCATAAAGTGCATAAAGTGCAAGAAAAAAATTGTAGATTGGTATCTAGGAAGATGTATTGGGGTTAATGAGAGAGGTTTTGTGGGTGTGCTGACAGAAGGTGAAGGAGTTTTGATAATTAATCAAAGAGGAAGTATTTTTGATAGAGATGAAATTTGAAAGGAAGTGAAAGAATGATTGGATGGATTGTTTCGATGATTGTAATTGTATTTCTTTTATCTATTTTAATTTATGACAAGATAAAAGATATACAGAATAGGAGGCGAAAATGGAAGTAACAGGATTTTCAGAATATGTTATATTGTCTTTTTTACTTTTCTTATTATATCTTATAATAGATTCTATAACATAGAACATAAAGCCGCTTAGGAGGTTATTAAATAAATTAACCAAATGGCGGCTTTTTTATTGCGTTTCTTGTGTTTTTATGTTATTTTTAAATATCAATTTTATGGATTTTATTCAAAAGATTATAAAAAAGGCACTTAGCCATAAACTTATTTCAATTGGAATTCTTGTTCTTCTGGTTATTGTTATATTCTTTTTAAGAGGTAATGGTGAACAAGAATATAGTCTGGCCATTGTTGAAAGAGGGGATATACGAGAAGAAGTTTCAGTAACAGGAAGGGTTCAGTCAGCTGGAAGAATTGATTTGTCTTTTAGAGCGACTGGAAATGTTTCAAAAATTATGGTTGAGACTGGAGATGAGGCAAAGGCAGGCCAAGTTTTAGCCAGCTTAGAGAACAATGATCTCTGGTCTCAGTTAGAACAAGCTCGAGCCAATCTTGACGCGGAAACGGCTCAATTGAATGAATTAAAAAAAGGAACGAGACAGGAAACGATAAATATAAAACAATTAGAATTATCAAAAGCGCAACAAGATTTAAATAATTATTATCAGACGGTTATCAATTCTTTAAACGATGCTTATGCTAAAGCAGAAGAGGCGATAAAAATTGATACCAAAGACATCTTTTACGGAGCAGAGGCGGCGGGTAGTTACGTTCTCAATTTTAGTTATTGCGTGACTAATGAGATAGCTTCAGCAGCAGGGTATACCAGATTAATTTCCGAGAGAGAACTAAAGCAATGGAAAGATGAGTTAAAGTTGATAAATTATAATATTTCTTTTGAAGAATTGCTTTCAGCAATTCAAAAAGCAAAAAGTCATTTATTGATTTTTAGTGATTTTTTCAATAAATTAAGCAATGTTTTATTAGCTGATTGCTCTTATAGCAATCCTTCTTTGGATATTCATAGAGTCAATGCCAATCATGGAAGAAATTTGATAATAACTGCAGTAAGCAGCATTGATACAATTGAGAATAATATTATTTCTCAAAACCTATTAGTTCAAAAAATACAAAATGAATTAGATTTATTATTAGCCGGTTCAACAACAGAACAAATAGCTATTCAAGAATCAAGAGTTAAAGCCGCAGAAGCAAATGTGTCAAATTATTATGCCTTAATTGAAAAAACCATAATTCGCGCTCCAAGAGACGGCGTTGTCGTCAAAAAAGACATCAGGCAGGGCGAAGTGGTATCAGCTAATGTTCCGGTGATTAGTATTATGTGCGAGCAAGAAGAGTTAGAGATCAGAGCCTATATTCCAGAAGTTGACATTTCAAAAATTCAAATAGGGGACGATACTTTAATAATCTTAGACGCTTTTCCCAGACAGGAACTAAAGGGAAAGGTAATAGAAATTGATTTTGCTGAAACTATCATTGACGGGGTTGTTTATTATCGGGTCAAGAGTTCTGTTATTCCAGAAGGTCTGGGAGTAAAAGTAGGAATGACAGCTGATTTAACAATCATTATTGATTTTAAAGAAGATGTTTTATTTATTCCCCAGAGAGCAGTTATTGAAAGAGAAAACAAAACAATAGTGCGAATCCCCGCTAATAATGATCAGGGGTTTGAGGAAAAAGAAATTAAAACCGGGGTAAAAAATCCAGAGGGCAATATTGAGGTTGTATCAGGATTAGAAGAAGGTGAAGTTGTAATTACTTATATCAAAAAGTAATGTTATTTGAAGTAGAAAATCTTCAGAAAATTTATGGCGCCAATGATGGTGTTAAGACTCCAGCTTTACAAGGAGTTTCTTTAAAAATTGATTCTGGAGAATTTGTGTCTATTATGGGTCCTTCAGGTTCTGGAAAATCCACTTTAATGCATATTATGTGTTTTTTAGATAGACCAACTTATGGACAATGTAGATTTGAAGAAAGAAGTATTGATGATTTTAGCGATGACGAATTGGCAAGAATTAGAAATAAGAAAATGGGTTTTGTTTTTCAGTCATATAATCTTTTATCAAGAACGAATGTTTTTGATAATGTAAGACTGCCTTTAGTTTATACAGGTTTTTCCAAAGAGAAAGAAAATGAGATGGTAGAACAAGCTTTAAAATCAGTTGATATTTTTCATAGAGCTTTTCATTTTCCTAATCAGCTTTCTGGCGGGGAGCAGCAAAAGACAGCAATTGCTCGGGCAATTGTTAATCATCCTTCAGTGGTTTTTGCTGATGAACCCACGGGTAATTTAGACAGTAAATCAGGGCAGCAAATAATGAATATTTTCCAAAAACTTAATAATCAGGGCCATACAATTATTTTAGTAACCCATGAAAAATATACCGCCGAAATGGCTAAAAGGATAATTTCGTTAAAAGACGGGAAAATAGTCAATGATGAATTAGTTAATTCAAGGCATTATGCCCAAGATGGTTTAATTAAATAAGATTATGAAATTAAGTAATTCTTTTCAAACAGCAATTATTGGTTTAAAAACGAATAAAACACGTTCGTTTTTAACTATCTTGGGAATAGTTATTGGCATTTCATCAGTTATTTTAATGATGTCATTGGGCAGTGGGGCGCAGAGTTTAATTTTAAATCAGATTATGGCAATGGGTCCAAATAATGTTTATGTTGAGCCGGGCGCATTTGATTTAAAAGGGGCAGACATAACCCAACAAATGATGGAATCAATGGAGATTAAAACATTAACTTTGGAAGATTTTAAAGCGATAGAAAAAGATCCTTTGGTTGAAATGGTGGCTCCTATAGTCATGAGCGTTGGCAGAGCGGTTTATCAAAATAATGATAAAAAAGTTAGTATTTTTGGCACTACTCCGGCGTATAATGAGATCACCGAGACGAGAATTATAATAGGTTCTAATTTTACCGATTTTGATGTTCAAAGTATGGCTAAGGTGGCGGTTTTGGGTTATAAAATTTATGAAGATTTATTTCAAGAAGAAAATCCTATTGGGAAAACAATAAGAATAAAGGAGACTAATTTAAAAGTAATAGGGGTGTTGGAAGAGCAGGGAACTCAGGCTTTTTTAAAACCTGACGAATATATTTTCATACCGATTACAACTGCCCAAAAATTTTTATTGGGTATTAATTATGTCCAATCTTCATATGTTAAAATAATCAGTCAAGACAGGATTGATGAAGCAATAGAAAGTATCCGCTTATTATTAAGAGAGCGGCATAATATATATAATCCAGAAGGGGATTTATCAAAAGACGATTTTAAAGTTGTCAGCGGCAAAGAAACGGCCGAGATAATGAATACGGTTACCACTATCTTAACAATACTTTTATCGTCGGTGGCGGCTATTGCTTTAATAGTCGGCGGAATCGGGATTATGAATATTATGCTGGTTTCGGTAGTTGAAAGAACCAGGGAAATTGGTTTACGAAAAGCAGTAGGCGCTCGTAAAAAAGATATTCTTTATCAATTTTTAATTGAGGCTATTGTTCTTACTGGTCTCGGCGGCATATTGGGGATTTTATTGGGAATTATTTTTTCTTATTTAGTTAGCATTGCTTTGACATTAGTAATAGGGATTCAGTGGCACTTTGTTGTTTCCTTAAAATCTATCATTTTAGCTTTTGGAGTGGCCGCAGGCATTGGCATTATTTTTGGCATTTATCCGGCGCGCAAAGCCGCAGATTTGAGCCCGATAGACGCTTTAAGATACGAATAGATTATTAATTAAATGCTGATTTTCATTACCCCTTCATCAGAAAGATAAAAAACATAGTTTATGGTGGGGTCATAGAAGAAATTGTTGTTTTTGATGTTAGTGCTCATGGGCCAAATTTTATTCTCTTTTACCAAAAGAATATTTAAAGATTTGTCTTTTAAAAAGAGGAGGTACTCATTATTAAGAAACCATTTGGCCGGCATATCAGCATAAAGTTTTGTTGCAGATTTAATATCTTGCTCAATATTATAAATTTCAATTTTGTCTTTTAGGTTTAATAAAATCTCTTTTTCATCCAAGGAAAACGAGCCGTCATAAACATTGTCGCCGATAATGAGAGGGATGTTCTCAGAAGATTTGAGATAAGAAGCTTTTTGCGAACTTTCAATAATCAAAAATTCATCGTTATTTTTTCTTTTAATAATTTTGGTTTGTTCTAATTCTTGATTTTCAAAACTAAACAAAGAAATTTGTTGCTCCTGTTTTGTTTGAAAAGAAATTTTTGTCAGCACGCCATTTTCTTTCAAAAAATAAATATTAGATTCATCCAAAATAAAAGGCGAAACAATGCCCTCGTATATTTTTTCAACATTTCTATTGAGGAAGTCCAGGAGGTAAAGGGCGTCTTTGGTCCGGATAACTAAATTATTTTCATTTTGGGAATAAAAATCAGCTTGAATAATTTCCATTGAGGTGGCGCCTTTTTTAAGACCGGCATTAGCAAGCGATTGCTTAAAAATATCTGTTAATGACATACTGGTTTGAATTAAACTTTTTGGCAGAAAAATGATTTGCCAATTATTTTTACCCAGATTCACAATCATTGTTTTTTTGGAGGATAAAATAACGTCCTGAGGCAAATTTGAAGTTTTCCAAAAAAATTCCTTTTCTTGGGTGTTCCGATTAAAAAGATACCAATGAAAATCCGAATTTTTATCAATGTAAATAATGCGATTAGAATCCGGAGTTAAATAAAAGCTTTCCATAGCCTTTGAGGCAATAATATTTTCTTTTTGCCAATTATTAGGGAAAAGAAAAAGATTGCCTAAATTCAAAGTTTTTCCGCGTTCAATTATAATTTCTTCCTCAATAAAAGAGTAATCGGGTTGAGAAATAAGTAATTTATGTTTTCCGGCAGGTAGGCTGATATTTAAAACACCCTGCGGATCTTGGTAGGTTCTATTATTAATTTTAACGGTAGATTCTGCCGGATAAATTTTAAACCTTAAAAATCCCATCGTTTCATTATTTGCTTGAAAATGGGGCAAGATAAAAAATGCCCCGAGACCCAAGATAACGACAACCGATAAAAAAATTAAAAACTTCTTCATAATTTGTTGTTTATATTATACCTGAATTTTATTTGAGATTCAAAAGAAAATATTATAAAATGTAAATAACCATTATGGCTTCTAAATTGAACCGATCTTTGATTATTGTCAGTTTCTTAATTCTGGCTGTAGGTTTGATTGCCTTAATTAGCGCTTCGGCTGTTATTGGTGAGCAAAATTATGGCGATGTTTATCATTTTGTTAAGAGGCAACTTTTTAATGGCGTCTTTTTGGGTTTGATTGCTTTTTGGTTTGCTTCAAAAATTGATTATCACCTCTGGAAAAAATATGCTTTAATCTTTTTTGCTTTTAATATTTTCCTTTTACTCCTTTGTTTTTTGCCTTCTTTACAACCTTCAGGGGTTCCGGCTAATCGTTGGCTTGATTTAGGTTTTACGACTTTTCAGCCTTCAGAACTATTAAAAATCACTTATATCCTTTTTTTGGCCGGCCTTTTAAGCGATTTTTCATTTAAAAAAAGAAGACAAATAATCGGCCTTCCTTTTTTGTGTTTTTTGATTAGTTTGGGTTTAATTAGTTTTATCATTCTGAAACAACCAGCCACCGGAAGTCTAATAGTTCTCGGTTTATCCAGTTTGGCGGTTTATATTGCCGCCGGAGCCGGTTTTTTTCAGTTTTTTTTAGTGGGTTCATTAGGGGCTTTAGCAATGCTATTTTTTATTAGAATTACACCTTATCGTTTGAATAGAATTATGTCTTTTTTATCACCTCAACAAGATCCCTTAGGCCGAGGTTATCATATTATTCAATCTTTGCTGGGAATTGGCTCTGGGGGATTGCTGGGAATTGGTTTTGGGAAGTCTATCCAAAAATTTAACTATCTCCCGGCAAGCCACACCGATGCGATTTTTTCTATTATTGCCGAAGAATTTGGATTTGTAGGGTCTTTGACAATCATCATTCTTTTTTTGATTTTAATCTCAATTGGTTTTAAAATAGCTAATAGGGCTCCAGACGAGTTTGGCAGACTTTTAGCGATTGGGTTGGTTTGTAATATTGGTTTTCAAGCGTTTATAAATATCGGCGCGATGTGCCAAATTATTCCGATGACCGGAATTCCTTTGCCCTTTATTAGTTATGGCGGTTCTTCACTGGTTATTAATTTAATAAGCATTGGGCTTTTAAGCAATATCGCGAAACAAACGTAAAAAGATTAAAAATCAAAAGTTAAAAGTCAAAATTCCCGCCTACCTTGCTTCGCAACGCGAACCGTAGCAGGCCCGCCTACCTTGCTTCGCAACGCGAAGCGGGCAGGCCCGCCCGCCTTGCTTCGCAACGCGAAGCGGGCAGGCAAAATGCAAATGTAAAAAATATAGAACAAGATACAACAATCGAGAAACAAGGATACTAACAAGAAACAAATAACAATTTAACAATTTAACAATTATAATTTATGGATTTATCATTTTTAAAAGCAAAATCTTTTGAGAGAACAATACGTTTGGTTCTTACCGGCGGAGGGTCAGGAGGCCATACTTTTCCTTTGATTGCCGCTGCCAGAGAGTTTAAAAAAATAGCCCAAGAAAAAAACTTCTCTCTTGAAATTTTTTATCTTGGGCCTAACGATTTTACCTTACCCTATATTTTAAAAGAGGAGGGGATTGTCATCAAAACAATTACGGCCGGCAAATTTAATCGCGCTGATTCTTTTCTAAATAAGCTTTTAGGATTTGTTAATATTTTTGTTAATTTTTTTAAGACGTTAGGAGGCATTTTCCAGTCTCTTTTTTATATTTATATTCTAATGCCGGATGCCATCTTTTCAAAAGGGGGTTATGGTTCTTTCCCGGTGATTTTTTGGGGAGCCATCTTTTTCGTCCCTACTTTTATTCACGAAAGCGATGCGGTGCCGGGTTTGGTTAATCATTTTAGCGGAAGATTTTGCCGCAGGATTTTTATCTCTTTTGAAAATACAAAAAATTATTTTCCTCAAAATAAAACAATCCTAACGGGCAATCCCATAAGGTCAGAATTATTGCCGCAAGCGAATGAAAATTATGATTTGAAAAGCATCAAACAACTATTGGGCTTAAGCTTAGAAAGACCGGTGGTAACTATTATTGGCGGCTCTCAAGGCTCCAGGCATATCAATGACCTTATTTTGGATATTTTACCGAAAATAATAGATAAAACAGAAGTTATCCATCAAACAGGAAGGGCAAATTATAAAGAAATTCAAAGGGAAATCAATATTGTTTTTCAGGAAATTGTTGGGAACAGGAAAAATCAGGATTATTATCATCCGGTGCCTTTTTTTGAAGAGACAACTACGCCAACGATTTCTTCATTAAAAGATGTTTATTTAGTCAGCGATTTAATTATTGCCCGCGCAGGCAGCGGCTTAATATTTGAAATTGCCGCTTTAGGCAAGCCGTCAATTTTAATCCCTCTGCCCTGGGCAAGTCGCCATCATCAGAAGAAAAATGCTTATTTATACGCTCAAACAGGAGCGGCGGTGGTTGTTGAAGAAGAAAACTTAAAAACAAATATATTTTCGGACCTTGTTTTGCGATTGCTTTCTGATGAGAAAAAAAAGAAAATAATGGCCGAAGCGGCGTTAAAATTCGCCAAACCTCAAGCAGCGCAAGATATTGCCCAGCAAATTATTGCCGAATTATAATCTTCCAAATTATTCATTTTTGTGGTATTGTATGATAACAAATTATAAATAATGCGATGCCAATATACGAATGCATACGAATTATACAAATAAAGAAGGATACAGAATACGGTATACAGAATACAGAATACAGAATACAGAATTTAACTTGTAATTTTGCGTTTTGATTTTTAATTTTTGAATTAAAATATTATGGATGATTCTAAAACACCGCAATCATTATTTGGGCCTCGAGTGCGTTTGGCTCCCAGTCCGACCGGGTGGTTTCATGTCGGCAATGCGAGAACGGGTTTGTTTAATTATTTATTCGCTCGTAAGAATGGAGGAAAATTCATTTTAAGAGTGGAGGATACAGATAAAGAAAGGTCAAAGAAAGAATATGAAGAAAATATGTTGGCAGGATTAAGATGGTTGGGAATTGAATGGGACGAGGGTCCGGAGAAGAGCGGTTCTTTTGGCCCTTATTATCAAAGTCAAAGAACCGAAATTTATAAAAAATATTTGGAACAACTTTTAAAAAAAGGCAAAGCTTATTATTGTTTCTGTACCCCCGAAGAATTAGAAGCCCAAAGAGCTGATATGGTTTCTCGAGGATTGCCTCCCAAATATTCAGAAAAATGCCGCGATTTGCCGGAAAACGTCGTTAAAAAGAATTTGGCGAATAAAAAGCCGGCCGTAATAAGAATCAAGATGCCCAGTAAGTCTATAAAATTCATTGATCTTATAAGAGGAGAAGTTGAGTTTAATTTAGATCTTATTGGCGATACGGTGATTGCCAAGAGCTTAAACGAGCCTTTATACAATTTTGCGGTGGTTATTGATGATTATTTAATGAAAATAACGCACGTAATTCGCGGAGAAGACCATATTTCCAACACCCCTAAGCAAATCACTATCCAGGAGGCATTAGGCCTTCCTACGCCCAATTATGCGCATTTACCGATGATTTTAGGGCCGGATAGGTCTAAATTAAGCAGTAGGCACGGAGCTATGGGCTTGACAGAATATCGGAAAATGGGTTATTTACCCGAAGCATTAATCAATTTTTTGGCATTTTTAGGATGGCATCCATTGGGAGATAGAGAGATATTTAGCCCTGAAGAATTAATTGAACTCTTTGATTTGCAACGTGTTCAAAAAGGAGGCGCCATATTCAATATAAAAAGATTGGATTGGTTTAATTCCCAGCATTTAAAATTGCTAAATACCGACCAATTATTTGATAAAATAGGGGATTATGCAAAGAATTTTTATTCAAATCCCAAGATAATGGAAAAATATTCCCCGGAATATATAAAAAAAGTAATTGAGTTAGAAGCGCCGCGGCTTACCAAATTAAGCGACTTCTTTGATTTTTCAGAGTTCTTTTTTCAAGAGAAACTTAAATATCCGAAAGAATATTTAAAATGGAAATCAATGGAAGAAAACGAAATAGCGATTTCGTTAAATGATTGCTTGGATATTTTAGAAAAAATAAATGAAAAAGAATTTAACAGAATAAATATTCAAATCAAGTTTTATAATTTTATAGCAGAAAATGCCGATTACCAAAAAGACAAGGGGAGAGTACTTTGGCCATTAAGAGTGGCTTTGTCGGGCAGAAAAGCTTCGCCGGGTCCTTTTGAAATCGCAGAAATTTTAGGCAAAAAGAAAAGCATTGGGAGGGTGAAGCAGGCAAGAGAACAATTAACAATTAACAATTAATAAATAATATGGATAATTTTGAACAGTTCACCCAACTTATTTTGGATATCATAAAAGATATAAGTTATTTTATTAATGAAACATTTATGTCTGGATTTGTTTCCAGAATTATGTCCTCTATAATAGGTTTTCTAAAAATAATTGTTCAATTTATCATTATTGGCTTGGAGGCAATAGTAAGAATTTTAAAGTTTTTCGTGAAGTAGATATGTATGAATCTGTATTCTGTATTTTGTATTCTGTATACAGTATACAGTATACAGTAATCGGGGGAGTGGTCTTGACAACGCATTTTAATGCGTTAAAATAAATATAGTATGGTTCGCATAATTTAAGTTAAGCGTCTTTTAATAAGTATGAAAAAGAGCAACCAACCAATCCCCTCTTATTTAAACGATTTTTTGGATTGGCTGGAAATTCAAAAAGGATTATCTTCTAAATCTCAGGAAAATTACGCCAGATTCTTAAAAAAGTTTTTGGATTGGTTGGAGAAGAATAAATTAAGCAATTTGAAGCCTTATGAGCTGTCCCCTGACCATATCTGGAAATATAGGGTTTTTTTATCCCGACAATCAATCAATAACTCCGGTCAGCCTCTTAAAAAAACCACCCAGAATTATTATTTGATAGCTTTAAGGTCTCTTTTGAGTTTTTTTGCCGATAAAGACATTCTTTCCTTGCCCGCAGAAAAAATAGAATTGGCTCGAGATAAAGGAGATAAGCAAGTAAGGTTTTTAGATTTGGAGCAATTGGAAAAACTATTTGCAGCGCCTGATATTTCAAAAACTCAAGGATTGCGCGATCGGGCTATTTTGGAAACGTTTTTTTCAACCGGAATGCGTATTTCAGAACTGACTGCTCTTAACCGCGACCAAATTAAAATCAAACCGAATAGCGTAGATTTAGAATTAAGTATTATTGGCAAAGGCGGCAGAATGAGAACGGTTTATTTTTCCGAAAGAGCTCTTTTTTGGCTCAAGAAGTATTTGGAAACTCGAAAAGATAAAGAAAAAGCTTTGTTTATAAACTATCAAAGTAAAAAAAGCTCGCCTAAAAGGTTAACCAATCGTTCTATTGAGAAATCAATGAAGAAATATGTTATTATGGCTGGCTTGCCTTTAAATACGACACCTCATGTTTTAAGGCATTCTTTCAGCACCGATCTTTTGGCTCATGGAGTGGATATCAGGATTCTTCAAGAATTCTTAGGCCATAAAAACATTGCCGCTACTCAAATTTATGCTCATGTGACCAATAAAAAACTCCGGGAAATTCATAAAAAATTCCATAGTTTTGGAAAATAAATAAAAAAGCGGCAGGTACTTAGTATTCCCCTGCCGCATTTTAA
>Ga0172365_10002900_pt1 | contig 12762 bp, 12 predicted proteins | sample LakKivSesite48cm_FD_114535 | JGI IMG/M metagenome (GOLD analysis project Ga0172365, IMG submission 114535) | Sediment microbial communities from Lake Kivu, Rwanda - Sediment site 48cm | ecosystem: Environmental > Aquatic > Freshwater > Lake > Sediment | place: Rwanda: Western Province, Lake...
AACCTCTCCCCTTAGTCTGATGCAATTAGATGCTTTTCGCCGTTCATCCCCCCTTTCCAAGGATTTAAGGATCACCACATTAAGCTACTTAAGATTATAGCATAAATGGATAAGGAGGTCAAGGCCCATGCTACCTACAATCCCTCATCTCCCTCATGATCCTGAACAACACATCTACGTCGATGTTCCGCCCTGACAACACGATAACGACCTTCTTCCCCTCCAATTTGGCCTTCCCCGAGAGCAGGGCGGCGATGCCCACCGCCCCGGAGCCTTCCACCACCAACTGGGTTAAGTCCAACAGGGTATAAATGGCCTTATAGATCTCCTCCTCGCTGACGATGACCACCTCGTCAATGAGGTCCCTGGCGATCTGGAAGGGCACGATGCCGAAGCCCCCGGCTAAGCCCTCACAAATGGTGGGGCCGGCTTCGTACCTCTCATAACAACGTCCCTCCTTGAGGGATAGATAGGCCGCTGGTGAGGCCTCGGGCTGCACACCGATGATCTTTATCTTGGGGTTCACGGCCTTTGCCGCCACGGCGATCCCAGCAATGAGCCCCCCACCACCGATGGGCACGATTATGGCCTCGGCCTCAGGCAAATCCTCCATTATCTCCAAGCCTATGGTCCCCTGGCCGGCTATGACCAGGGGGTCATCGTAAGGATGAACGTATGTTAAATCGTGCTCGCGCTGGAACTCTTTGGATACATCATAAGCCTCCTCGTAGCTTTCGCCACGCAGAAGGATCTCAACGTCGAATTCCTTGAGCTTGTTCACCTTGGAGAGCGGGGTATTTACCGGCACGAAAATGCTTGTCGGCAACCCGCCTAAGGCCTGCGCCGCATAGCCCACCCCCAGGGCGAAGTTCCCCGACGAGGCTGCTACTACCCCTTTGGCCCTCTCCTCAGCAGATAGGCTGACCATCTTGTTAATTGCCCCACGCACCTTAAAGGCGCCTGTCCGCTGTAAGTTCTCTAGCTTCAGATAGATGTCGCTCCCCACCCTCTGGCTGAGGAGGAAGGAGTACTGCAGTGGCGTCCTCCTGATCAAACCGCTTAAATTCCGTCGGGCATCTAAGATGTCCCTAAGTCCAAACATAACCCTCCTCCGGTGCCCATTTGTGTGGATAAAGATAAACCGGGCTGAAAGCCCGGCGTTAGGCATGAAAATTGACCAATAAGGCATCCATCTGGGCCGGTCGCATTGTTAGTAAAGTATCTGGCTCAAGAATTGCTTCGTCCTCTCCTTTTTCGGGTTGGCGAAGAGTTCTTTGGGAATCGCCTCTTCTATTATTCGCCCCGCATCGAGGAAGACCATGCGGTCGGCTGCTGCCTTGGCAAAGCCCATCTCGTGAGAGACGACGACCATGGTCATCCCCTCCCGGGCCAGGCCCATCATCACGTCGAGCACCTCTTTAATCATCTCCGGGTCGAGGGCCGAGGTGGGCTCGTCGAACATCATGATCCTGGGGTTCATGGCCAGGGCCCGGGCGATAGCCACCCTCTGCTTCTGCCCCCCCGAGAGTTGCCCGGGGTAGGAATCCGCCTTCTCCGGTATCCCCACCCGTTCCAAAAGCTGCCGAGCGATGCGCTCCGCCTCCTCCGGAGGACGCTTCCGTACAATCCGCTGAGCCAGGGTGATGTTCTCTAGGACCGTGAGGTGCGGGAAAAGGTTGAACAACTGGAAGACCATCCCCACCTCGGCGCGGACTTTATCTATGTTGGTCTTCTCGTCGGTAACGGGGATGCCATCAACGATGATGGTGCCGCTATCCGGCTTCTCCAAGTGATTGATGCAACGGAGAAGGGTGCTTTTCCCTCCACCGCTAGGGCCGAAGATGAAGCACACCTCCCCCCTCTTCACCCTTAGGCTGACATCCACCAGGGCTCTGGTCTTTCCAAAACTCTTGTAAACATGGTCAATCATGATGATGTCGTCATCTGTAGGCAGCGGCTCAACAATGCTATTCTTCAAAAGCCATTCTCCTCTCCATGATCCTTACCAATAACGATAGGCTGAGAGTCATAATGAGGTAGAGAAAAGCCACCATATTCCAGGCCTCGAAGGTGCGGAAGGTGCGAGACCGATGTAGTTTGCCCAATTGGGTGAGTTCTCTAACCGCCAAAGCCGATATGAGCGATGAATCCTTAAGCATGGCTATGAAGTCATTGCCCAGAGGGGGCAACATCCTTCTGATGGCCTGGGGGAGGATGATGTAACGCATGGCTTGGAAATAACTCATCCCCAACGAACGCGCCGCCTCCATCTGTCCTCTCTCGATGGATTGGATACCGCCTCGGAAGACCTCAGCCTCGAAAGCCCCATATCCAAAGGCTAAGCCGACTATGGCTCTAACTGTCATGTCAACGTCTTTGATGTTTAGGTTGGCGAGGGAATGGGCTATCCCGAGAAGGGGGTTCGACGAAGCATGCTGCAGCATTAATCCTCCGATAGCATTGAGGAGATCAACACCCAGAGGCACCAGAACAAAGGCCACGTAGAGAAGTTGTACCAGGAGGGGTACCCCCCTGATCACCTCGGCGTAGAGGGTTGAGAGGTTGTAGAATACGATGTTCTTAGACACCCGCCCCAGACCGGCGATCAGGCCCAAGACAATGGAGATGCTGAAGGAGGTCAGAGTCACCACTATGGTAAGCTTCAAGCCGGGGAGGAGGAAGGTGAAGGCATCCTGATAGATATCGGAACTATAGATGGAGTAGACGATGAGAAGGCCCACAAGGAGCAGGATCAGCATCCACCAAGGCATACCTTCCAATTTCCGCGTCCAAGGGATCAGCCTGGGTTGGGGTTTTCCGATCTCTTCAGCTATCGCCAATGTGCATCCCCTCTTCTCTAGACGATCATAGCATTCCAAAGGCACACACCAAGACACAACGGAGACCGTGGGGTTTGCGAGGTGCCTCGGCGCACCTCGCAAACCCTAGAGACCTCACCTGACAAACCCGCTCGCGGCAAGTGGAGGTAGCTTTGTTACTGGATAGAAAAGCGAGCGGATTTGTCACCTGACGAACCTGTTTGCGGCAAAACTGGGTAGGAAAGCGAACAGGTTCATCACCACGTGGCGAAGTAACCATGCAAGGACCGAGGTGACGCACTCTTTCTGACGCGCAGAAGGGAGTGTGTCAGGTCAGATCGGCCTGCTACTCGGCCACAAGCCACTTCTTGTAGAGGGCATCCATGGTGCCGTCGGCCCACATGGCATCAATGGCCGCGTTGACCGCCGTCTGGATCTCGCTATCCGGCGGCATTATGCAAGCCAGGAGCTCGGCCGTCAGCCGCTCACCCACTATCTTCAACTTGCCAGGGTTGGCCTTCATGTGACCAACGGCGGCGACCTCGTCAATAGGGATGCAATCCACATCGCCGGCTAGCATAGCGGAGACGGCCGTGGGGAAGTCATCGAAGCTCTTTGTCCTCTCCTCGCCCACGAGCTCGAGGCACTTCTTCTCATTGGTGGTACCTAATTGCGTGCCCAAGAGTTTATCGGTGGCGGCTATCAGGGTCTCTGTATCCTTGATCTCCTCCTCGTCGGCTCGCACCATAAGCACCATGCCGTACTCGATGATGGGGTCGGAGTAGGTAACGATCTTGGACCGTTCCAGGGTGAGGGTAATCCCATCCATGGAGATGTCGAACTCCCCAGCTTGGCAAGCCTCGAACATCCCCTCCCAGGCGAACTCTTTGAAGACGGGCTTGCAGTTGGCCCTCTTGCAGAGCTCCTCGAACAAGTCGTAGTCGTACCCTATCCCCTTGCCCTCTTCGTCGAGCATGTTGAAGGGCGGGTAGGCGTTCTCCACGGCGACAATGATCTCCCGACCGCCTAAGTCCGTCAGCGGTACTTCAGGCGGCGGCGTTGGGCACGGTGGGCATGCTGGGCATGGCGGGCACGGTGTCGGCGCCGGGGCGCAGCTAGCCACGACCATGCCGAGAGCAAGAACAACAAGGACTAGAAACCTCTCTTTCATTCAACCCCTCCCTCTGCTTCTCTTTGTTTAGGATTAGCTTCCGCCAATTTATCTCTCTCCATCACCTCCCCAGCCACACAGCTAGTTGCCGCCATTGGCCATTTGAATACTAGTATAGCAGAAAAAGAAGGGGTTGTCAAGTCGCTAAAAAATCTAATCTGGCTTGACAAAATTCACTTTTTCTGTTATACTAGTGCTAATCCTGCCCTTTCTACAAAGGGGTAACAGTGATTGTTAAATCGCCTTTCGCTGGGGTCAAAGGGGGTGATGCGACAGGAAAAGATAATGGTAATTATGGGAAAACTCGGCTTTAAGGCGCCAAAGGAGCATTGCAAAGCCAAATTTCGCTAAAGAGGAGGAGATAAGCAATGAAAAGGTCAATAGCATTGTTGCTCGTTATGGCGGTGCTGGCCGCATGTGCCCCACCGACCCCGGAGAAGGTGGTGGAGACGGTAGTGGTCACCAAGGAGGTCGAGGTCGTCAAAGAGGTTGTGGTCACACCTACGCCGGTGCCTCCGACGCCTACGCCCGTACCCGTTCCAGCCAAGGTGAAGATAGGTGTGGGGATCGATTTCACCGGCGCCCTGGCGGAGTTCGGCGAGGCCATAAGGAATGGTTCAGACCTGGTGGCAAAGCACTTTGGGGAGGCGGGCTTCCCCATTGAGCTGGTTTACGCCGATACGGAGACCTCTGCCATGCCCGGGGTGGAGGCAGCCCGTATGCTGGTGGACGTGGAGAAGGTTCAGGCTCTCGTAGGATCGTTGGCTAGTGGGGTTACCATCCCTATAGCGGAGTCGGTCTGCATCCCCGGCCAGATCCCTCAGCTCTCCCCTGCCTCCACCTCTCCCTTGCTCACCGTGCTTCCGGCCGATGAGGGGAAGGACTTCCTCTTCCGGACCTGCCCATCCGATGCCCTTCAGGGGGTAATCGCGGGCAAGTTAGCTTGGGACCTGGGCTACAAAACGGCCGCGGTGCTGTGGGTCAACAACCCCTACGGGAAGGGGCTGGCGGAGCAGTTCAAGGAATCCTTCGAGTTCCGAGGGGGGAAGGTTCTGGCAATGGTTCCCCATGATGAGGCAGTCGCTCCCTCATACGTGGCGGAGCTCAAGAAGGCCACAGAGGGGAAGCCCGATGTGCTGTTCTGCGTCAGCTACCCCGGCCACGCCACCATCTACTTGAAGGAGGCCATAGAAGGGGGCTTCATAGATAAGTTCCTCTTCTGCGATGGCACCAAGTCCGTAGACATGCCCAAGGAGGTGGGTCCGGAGCATCTAGCGGGATTCTTCGGCACCGTTGCTGCCCCCGCCATGGGGGATTCCTATAGCATATTCGTGGCTGAGTACAACGCGACGTACGGCACGCTCCCGCCTCTGCCCTACATAGACGGCACCTACGATGCCGTCGCTGTGATTGGCCTGGCCGCAGCCAAGTGCGAGGCGGATGGCAAGGACATCACTTCCATCTGCATCCGGGACAACCTGCGGGAGGTGGCTAACCCGCCGGGAGAGACCATCACCCCCGGAGCGGAGAGCCTCAAGAAAGCCCTGGGCCTCCTCAAGGAAGGGAAGGACATCAACTACGAGGGCGCTGCCGGATCAGTGGACTTCGATAAGAATGGCGATGTGGTAACCCCCATCATGATCTGGAAGTATGTAGAGGAGCCACCATACATAGCAATGGAGCGCGTGGAGGTGACCATCCCGCCCAAGTGATCCAGAGGAGCGACAAAAAGAAGGCCGGCCACACAAGGTAGTCGGCCTTCTTTGTTGCGTTGCGGCCTAAAACCTGGATACCTGCCTCTCCTCACCGATGATGCCCCTTGGCCTCCTCAGCAGGACGACGACCAATATGAGGCCTAGGAGGATATAGCGGATGAAGGGGGCTCGGGTTTGAAGGCCAGCCGGCACCACCTTGCCGACGATATAGGTGCTCCAAGACCAGAGGGCCCAGACCAGGAAAGCCCCCAGGATGGCCCCTCTGTTATTGCCAGTCCCCCCTACGGTGAGCATGGCCCAGATGATGAAGGTGCCGAAGAGGCCGGTGAAGAGGCCCGGCTGGATGGCGGCCGAGTAATGGGCGTAGAGCGCCCCCCCTATCCCCATGATCATCGCCCCCAAGACCAGGGATTGGAGCTTGAAGAGGAAGACATCCTTTCCATCGGCATCGGCCATCACCTCGTCCTCCCTTATCGCCCGCAGGACCCTCCCCCAGGGGGAGCGAATCCCCCTCTCCAGGGCGAAGTAGATGAGGGCGAGGAAAACGAGAACGATGCCCAGGTAGAGGTAATGGTAGTATTGCGGTGGGACAAGGCCGTGGAGGGGCTGAGGTAGACCGACCAACCCCTCAGGGCCATTGGCCAGCCAGGCTTCGTTGTTTAGGAAGAGGCGGATGCTCTCGGCGATGCCTACAGTGCAGATAGCCAGATAGCTCTCCCTCAACCTGAGGGTGAGCAGCCCTATCGGGACGGCTAACAGGCCGGAGGCGATGGCCGCCCCTAACACCCCCACCAAGAAGGGCTGGTTTAAGCCGATCGCTTGATCTACGAAATCGGCGAGCACTCCGGTAGGCTTGGGAGTGGTGATCAGGGCTGAGGTGTAAGCCCCGATGGCGAAGAAGCCGGCTATGCCGTAATTCAAAAGCCCGGTATAGCCCCAGTGGACATTCAGCCCCAAGCTGAAGATGGCGTAGATGCTAGCCATAACCGCAAACGACGCCAGGAAGCTGAGGATCCCTTCGATTTCCATCTATCTCCTCCTTCCGAAAATCCCTTCAGGCTTGAATATCAGGGTGAGGATCATGACGAGGAAGGCTATGGCCGGCTTGTATGTTGGTTTCAACCAAGCGGTAGAGATCTGCTGGGTCATGCCCAAAACCAGCCCGCCCACCAGCGCGCCGGTGATGCTCCCTATGCTCCCCAGGACGAGCGCGGCGAAGAGGGGGAGGAGGAAAAGCCAACCCATCTCCGGGCGAAGCTGGGTCTCGATGCCATAGAGGACGCCAGAGACCGCAGCCAGCGCCCCAACGACCGCCCAGTTCCATGTGATCATCCGCTCCGTGCCGATGCCCGCAACGCGAGCTAGATCGGGGTTATCCGCCGTGGCGCGCAGGGCCTTCCCCACCCTCGTCCTTCCTAGGAAGAGATAAGTTACAGCCACCAAAGCCCAGGCTACAGCCATGATAAATATCTCGTCGGGCCTGAGCTTGATCCCCAGGGGAAGGAAAAGCATGGAGCGCACACCCTTGAAGTAGAAGTGATAGTCAGCGCCCCAGATGACGTATATCACCCCGCGGACGATGAAGGCTACGCCCAAGGAGACCATGTCAAAGTGAATGGATGGAGCCCCATGACGCCTCAAGGGCCTGTACACCCACCGGTCAATTAGGATAGCCAGGCCGGCACTTACAAGTATGGCCGGGAGAAAGCAGATCAGCAGCCCCAACCCGAAGGAAAGGGGCCCTATCTTGCTTTGAAGGAATCCCACATTGGAAAACAACGTTCCATTTACCAGCAGGGCGATGTAAGCGCCCACGGTCATCAGGTCCCCATGGGAGTAGTTGCAAAAGCCGGCGATTTTAGTGCTCAAAGTGAACCCAATGGTCCCCAGGGCGATGATGCTGCCCAGAATTATCCCATAAACGATTAGCTCTGGCATTCTTACCTCCCCAGATAAAGTTTTCCTATTTCCTCATCTTCCAACATTTCCTGGGCGTTCCCCTCTGCCCTCTTCTCCCCCCCTTCCAGAACATAGGCCCGGTTCGAGATCTGCAGGGCCTTATAAGCGTTCTGCTCCACCATGAAGATGCTCACCCCTTGGTCGTTCAGGTCCTTGATTCGGTCGAGGATGGCGTCCACGAGGAAGGGGGCAAGGCCCGTAGAAGGTTCATCTAGGAGAAGCAGCTCGGGGTTCAACATCAGGGCCCGGCCGATGGCCAGCATCTGCCTCATGCCTCCACTGAGGTCTCCCGCTCCGCTCTGCCTGCGGTCGGTCAGGTCGGGGAAAAGCTCGTATATCTCCTCCAAGCGAGGGCGGTAATCGTCCTCCCGGATAAAGGCTCCCATCTCCAAGTTCTCCTGAACGGTCAGGGAGGGGAAGATGTTATACTCCTGAGGGATATAGGCCATCCCCATCCTAACCAACCTCTCCGGAGGGAGGCCGCTGATGTCCTCCTCTTTAAAGTAGACCTTCCCCTTCCAAGGCCTCAGGACCCCGAAGATAGTTCTCAGCAAGGTGGTCTTGCCAGCTCCGTTAGGACCTATCATGGAGACAACTTGACCTTCCTCCACCTCGAGGGAGAGCCCGTGCAAGACCTCCATACTCCCATATCCTGAGACCACATTCTCCACTCGTAAGATGGCCATAGCCCTCCACCTCCTAGATAAACTTCCAATACTGCCGGCGGGTCATCCACCACGGGTGGGAAAACGTGCGAGGGAAGGCCCGCCACCTCCTAGATAAACCTCTAATACCCGTGGGTCGTTCCTGACCTCCTCGGGAGAGCCCTCAGTCAACTTCTTTCCCCTGTCCATCACGATGACCGGGTCGCAGACATCCATCACCAGGTCCATCTCGTGTCCGATGAGGAAGACGGTTATCCCCTCTTCGCTCACCAACTGTCGGATGTGGTCCGCCAGCTCCCTCCTCTCGGAAGGGTTCACCCCCGCCCCCGGCTCGTCGAAGAGGATCAAATCGGGCTCGGCCATCATCGTGCGGGCCAGCTCTAACATCCTCTTCTGACCCCCTGAGAGGTTGCCGGCATACTCGTCCTTCAGATGGAGGAGCCCAACTGTGCGGAGGACATCCAGGGCTTTCGCCCTGATCTCTCCCTCTTGCCCCCTCACCCTTGAGGGTAGGAACCAGGTCTTAAATAGGTTCTCCCCCATCTGGTATGGAGGGGGCAGCATCACGTTCTCCAAAACCGTCATGAGCCTGAGCTCCCTGCTTATCTGGAACGTGCGGCAGAGCCCCTTCTTGAAGGTCTCATGAAGGGAGAGGCCATCAATCCTCTCGCCTTTGAAGAATATCTCCCCCGAATCCGGCTTGTATAAGCCGGAAATGGCATTGAACAGGGTAGTCTTTCCCGCACCATTAGGGCCGATGAGACCGGTGATGCGGTTTGGAGCTACATCGAGGGAGATCCCATCTACGGCTTTAATGCCGCCGAAGTACTTGCGGACATCGTGCGCAGAAAGAATGGGGGAATCTTTGTTACCGCCCAAGGTCCACCTCCTTCGATTGCATCCTGCTCAAACTCCAGCGCTTGAAGATAGAACTCAAACCAAAAAATATTATACACCAGTGGGTGAGATAAGTCAAGCGCTTGCAATCCTCCTGGTTCGGTGGGTAGGTAGTCTTACGGTTTTGGCCGCCGAAAAGGCGGCCAAAACCGTAAGACCTCGTGGAAGTGGAGTTAGCCTTCCGGGTGCAATCGGTTATACTTGGCCAACAGCTCCTCGTGGGTTTCCGGGTGATCCGGGTCAGGTATGCAGCAATCCACAGGGCAAACCGATGCGCATTGGGACTCATCGTAAGCGCCCACGCACTCCGTGCATCGATCGGGGTCTATGACATAGACCTCCTCGCCCTCGCTGATGGCCTCATTAGGGCACTCGGGCTCACAGGCCCCGCATAAGATGCACTCCTCAGTGATCTTGTAAGCCATTTTTCACTCGACTCCTTTCTTTGTTTTTGATATCTTCAGCAGCCTAAGGCTGCCTAGCCCACCTGCGGAGTAGCCATCGCTTAAACAACGATAATTATACCTCATTTTCTCCTCTTTGCAAGCTAAAAGCCGACCGCATCCTTTAGTGGGTCAGGATCTGGCTCAGGAAAAGCCTGGTGCGCTCATGTTTAGGGTTTATAAAGAACTCCTCCGGCGTGTTTCCCTCGATAATCCTGCCCGCATCGAAGAAGAAGATGCGATGGGCAACCTCTTTGGCGAAGCCCATCTCGTGGGTGATGACGATCATGGTCATCCCGGAGTGAGCAAGCTCTCTCATCACATCCAGCACCTCCTTGATCATCTCCGGGTCGAGGGCGCTGGTAGGCTCGTCGAAGAGCGTGATCTTGGGCTGCATGGCGAGGGCCCTGGCGATAGCCACCCGCTGCTGCTGCCCGCCGGATAGCTGGGCGGGGTACTTGTGAGCCTGCTCTGAGATGCCCACCCGCTCTAGAAGCTCGAAGGCGATCTTTTCGGCCTTTTCCCCAGGCCACTTCCGAACCCAGATCGGCGCCAGGGTGATATTCTGTAGAACCGTCAGATGGGGGAAAAGATTGATTGACTGGAACACCATTCCGATCTCGCTGCGAACGGCGGCGATGTTCCGCACGTCGTCGGTCAGTTCGATGCCGTCCACGATGATCTCGCCCCGCTGGTGTCCCTCCAGGCGATTGATCGTCCGGATGAAGGTTGACTTCCCTGAGCCCGAGGGGCCACAGATGACGACTACCTCACCCCTCTTGACAGTGAGATCCACCCCACGTAGCACATGAAAGTCGCCGAACCACTTGTGCACATCGCGGCAGATGATGATGTCATCACCGGTGTCTAGTCCCTTATTCTGCATGATACCCACTTGTATTCAGGTAGATTGGTCGTGGAATACCCGATTTACCGATTTCCAATTTACCAATCTACCATTACCCCTATCTCTCCCCAACGCCCAGCTTCACCTCGAGCCTGCGGCTTGCGTAGGACATCGCGTAGCTGAAGATGAAATAGATCACCGAGACAAAGAGGTATACCTCCCGCTTCAAGCCCATGAACTCGGGCTGGGCCACCACACATTTGGAGATGTACAACAGGTCCATGAGGCCGATGATAGCCACGAGAGAAGTGTCCTTGAACAGAGCGATGAACTGCCCCACGATGGGGGGAATCACCGCCCTGAGCGCCTGGGGCAGCACGATCAGAACCATCACCTGTGTGCCGGATAAACCGACCGCCTTTGCCGCCTCGTACTGCCCTATGGGCACCGCCGCCAACCCCCCGCGGACATTCTCCGCAATATATGCCGCAGTGAAGAGGGTAAAGCCCACTATGGCTCGAACGACCTTGTCAACCCTCATCCCCTCGGGCAAGAAGAGGGGCAACATGATTGACGCCATATACAAGACGGTGACCAGCGGCACACCCCGGATTAGCTCGATATATAAAGTGCTGAACACGCGGATGGCCGGTAGGCTGCTCCGGCGGCCCAGGGCGAGCAGGACGCCCAGGGGGAAGGAGGCCACGATGCTGATTATGGCTAGCACGAAGGTCAGCAACAGCCCGCCCCAAAGGTTCGTGCCCACCAGAGGCAACACCGAATTGCCGCCGAGTCCCCGAAGCAAAAGGAGCGTCAGGGGGAAGGATAGCAGCCAGCCAGCTATCACCCAGCGCCTCGCTCCCATGCGGCCGCGTCCTAGCGGTCCCCAGCCCACCCAGCTAAGCAAGCCAAGCAACACCACCATGATCACACAGGCCCCTACACGCCAGACATCTTCGCGCGGAAAAGGTCCGACCATAAACAGCCACAGGTTAGTCGTCACCACATCCCATTTCGCCTTTGTCGAGGCCCAGGTGCCGATCCCGCGCAGGATCACATAGATGAGCCACAGGGAGCCGAAGGTGAGCAGGGTGTTGTACCAGGTGCTGAACAGATTCTCTTTGAGCCAGCCAAGCACGCCCACCGAGGTGCGGGTAGGCCGTATCGCTTCGGAAACCGTTGCCATGCTCACCTCCTGGCCCTCACCTCTTCCCCCATTCTGGGCAGAGGAGCTGGGGAGCAAGGGAGCGGAGGAGCACCTCTCCCCTGCACCTCCGCGCCCTTGCACCTCTGCTTCTTTGGGGGCTCACCTCTCCACAAGCTGCACACGTCGGTTATAGATGTTCATTAGCAGCGAGGTAAACAAACTCATGCTCAGATAGCTAGCCATGATCATCACGACCACCTGAACCGACCGGCCGGTCACATTGAAGATCGTGCCCGCAACACTGAAGAGGTCGGGGAAACCGATGGCTACGGCCAGGCTGGAGTTCTTGGCCAGGTTCAGGTATTGGCTGGTGAGCGGGGGGATGATGATGCGTAGCGCCTGTGGGAAGGTGACCAATCGCAAGACCTGCATCTCGTTAAGCCCCACTGCCCTGGCCGCCTCGATCTGGCCCCGGGGCACGGCCAGGATCCCAGCTCGAACGACCTCGCCGATAAAGGCGCCGGTGTAGACCACCAGCCCCACCAGTAGCGTCGTGAACTCAGGCGTGAGGGTGAGGCCACCCTGATAGTTCAGGCCTTGCAGAGATGGCACATCCAGAACGAGTGGTTCCCCTGGCACCACGAACCAACCGAGCACCGCGAAGGCGACGAAGGCGATGCCCACCCACAGCAGACTGAAAGCGTGGCGTCCTGTACGCCGTTGACCGCGAGCCTGCACGATCCACAGCACCACGGCCACGGCTGTGGCGGCGATAAGGAAATACAACCACGAGCCGAACGAAGCCGTAGGAACGGGCCAGGGGAGCGCCGCGCCGCGGTTGCTGATGAAGGCCGAGCCGGGCAGGACGATGCTCTCCTTGACCCGCGGCAGCTTCATGATGACGGCGAAATACCACACGAAGAGCTGCACTAGCAGCGGCGTGTTGCGGATGCTCTCGATATAAACGCTGGCCATCTTGTTGACCAGCCAGTTGCTCGACAGCCGGGCGACACCTGCCACCACCCCCAGGATGGTTGCCAGAACGATCCCCACGGCGGTGACGCGCAGGGTATTGACCACCCCGACCAGGAAAGCACGG
>Ga0172365_10002902_pt1 | contig 12760 bp, 6 predicted proteins | sample LakKivSesite48cm_FD_114535 | JGI IMG/M metagenome (GOLD analysis project Ga0172365, IMG submission 114535) | Sediment microbial communities from Lake Kivu, Rwanda - Sediment site 48cm | ecosystem: Environmental > Aquatic > Freshwater > Lake > Sediment | place: Rwanda: Western Province, Lake Kivu...
CTGTACTTTTTAAAATTGCAGATTCTCCACAGATTGTCTCAATTTCGCAAAGAGAAGGGGATGGAGAAATTCCACAAGGTCGTTTCGGATGTCCTCCTCAGGGCGAAGTCGGAGAAAGGCACGTCCGATCCGGACGACAAAAGTGCCAAGGAGAAAGTCTAAACGTGAAGTAAGATTTTAAACGTGATTTTGGAATATCGTATACGATTGACCACTAAGGAAATAAAATGAATCGAAAAACGGGGACGATTACGGGAATAAACGGCAACATGATCACGGTCGTGTTTGACGGCAGTATAACGCAAAATGAGCTGGGATACGCGCTTCAAGGCAAGGAACGGTTGAAATCGGAGGTCGTTCGAATACAGAACAACAAGGCATTTTTACAGGTGTTCGAAAGCACCAAAGGATTGCGGGTTGGGGACAAGGTGGAATTTACAGGGGAAATGCTCTCCGTCCAGTTGGGGCCGGGTCTTTTGGGTCAAATTTATGACGGCCTGCAAAATCCGCTACCGGAATTGGCCAAAATGTACGGCTTTTTTCTTCCGAGGGGAGTCCATCTGAACGCCCTGGATACAGAAAAGAAATGGCACTTTTCTCCAATCGTCCAGAAAGGAGATGCTGTACGGAGTGGTTTTCCGTTGGGTTGGGTTCCGGAGAGGCATTTTAAACACTACATTATGGTTCCCTTTTTCCTGAAGGGTGACTATACGGTAGAAACGATCTGCAAAAAAGGAGATTTTACGATCAATGACATTGTGGCCAAGTTGAAAGGCGAAAAGGGGGATCTTGTTGAATGCACCATGCAATTCGAATGGCCGGTGAAGATACCCATCACGGCCTACAAAGAAAAAATCATGCCCACAGAACCCTTAACGACCAAGGTGCGCATCATTGATACGTTCTTCCCCATCGCCAAAGGAGGAACCTACTGTATCCCCGGACCCTTTGGTGCGGGGAAAACAGTGCTTCAGCAGATCACCAGCCGATATGCGGAAGTGGATATTGTTGTCATCGCAGCCTGCGGGGAACGGGCCGGCGAGATCGTGGAAACCATGAGGGAATTCCCAGAATTGACCGATCCCCAAACCGGAAGGCCCTTGATGGAACGAACCATCATCATTGCCAACACCAGCTCCATGCCTGTGGCGGCCCGGGATGCTTCGGTATACACCGCCTCCACGCTGGGTGAATATTACCGCCAGATGGGTCTGGACGTCCTCCTCCTTGCCGACTCCACATCGCGATGGGCCCAGGCCATGCGCGAGGTTTCTGGACGTTTGGAAGAGATACCCGGAGAGGAGGCCTTTCCGGCCTATCTTGAATCTCGAATTGCCGAGTTTTACGAACGTGCAGGTGTCGTGAAACTCCATTTTGGAAAGAAGGGCAGTCTGACCATCGGCGGCACGGTAAGCCCTGCAGGTGGAAATTTTGAGGAACCTGTAACGCAGTCTACTCTGAAAGTTGTGGGTGCATTTCACGGTTTGTCGCGTGATCGTTCCAACGCGAGACGCTATCCGGCCATTGATCCTCTGAACAGTTGGTCCAAATACAAGAGTTTTGTGCCCGCGGAAATTATCGGGACAGCCAAACACTACTTGGCCAAGGGGTCGGAAGTTCACCAGATGATGATGGTCATTGGAGAGGAAGGTACTTCTCTTGACGATTTTGTCATTTATCTGAAGTCAGAGTTTCTTGACAGTGTCTATCTTCAGCAGAACGCCTTTGACAAAGTGGATGCATCCACTTCTCCAGAAAGACAGAACGATGTGTCCGCGAAGATAAACGAAATTCTCAAAGCCGATTTCCCCTTCGGGGACAAAGAAGAGGCGCGGCATTTTTTCTACGATCTGAGGCAGAAATTCATTGATTGGAATTATACAGAGATGGATACGGACGCTTTTAAGCAACAGGAAAAAGCCATCAACGCTTTGATACGAGGAATTTTTCAAAATGCGAAAAGTGTACAATAAAATTTTAAGCGTCATCGGAAATGTAATTACAGTCAGGGCAGCGGGCGTCGCCTATGAAGAGCTGGCAGAAATTACGACCCAGCGTGGCAAATCCTTAGCCCAGGTTATCAAATTGGAAGACGATATTGTCTCTCTTCAGGTGTTTGCTGGCAGCCGGGGTGTATCCACCAGCGATGAAGTCCGTTTCTTGGGGCACCCCATGCAGATCTCGTTCTCAGAAAACATGCAAGGCCGAATTTTTAACGGAAGCGGAATGCCCAGGGACAACGGTCCTTTTATCACAGAGCATATCATTCCCATCGCCGGCCCCACGGTCAATCCGGCAAAGCGTATCATTCCACGACGTATGATCCGTACCAACATTCCCATGATTGACGTGTTCAACTCGCTCGTGGCATCGCAGAAACTTCCGATCTTTTCGGTCTCAGGGGAACCTTACAATGAGCTCTTGGCCCGCATCGCGCTTCAAGCAGAAGTGGATTTGATTGTTCTTGGCGGCATTGGATTAAAATTTGATCAGTACATGTATTTTAAAAACATTCTGGAGGACGGAGGGTCCCTCAACCGATCCATCTTTTTCATCAACACGGCCTCGGAACCTGTTGTGGAAGGATTGATGGTTCCGGATTTGTGCTTGGCCGTTGCGGAGAAGTTCGCTCTGGCCGGCAAAGACGTTTTGGTCTTGCTGACGGATATGACCAATTTCGCAGATGCGCTCAAGGAGATTTCCATTACCATGGAGCAGGTTCCTTCCAACCGAGGGTATCCGGGTGACCTGTACAGCCAGTTGGCGGCCAGGTACGAAAAAGCAGTGGATTTTGAAGGAGCCGGATCCATCACGATTTTGGCAGTCACAACCATGCCCGGAGACGATGTGACCCATCCAGTGCCAGACAACACAGGATATATTACGGAAGGGCAGTTCTATTTGCGCAACGGACGCATCGAGCCTTTCGGATCTCTGAGTCGCTTGAAACAGCAGGTGAATAAAGAGACGAGGAAAGATCACAGGGCCATTATGGACGGCATGATCCAGCTTTATGCGCAGTTCATTGAAACGGAAGAAAAACGGGCCATGGGTTTCCGGATGAGTCCGTGGGATGCAAAATTGCTGAAGTACGGGAAGATGTTCGAATCCCAAATGATGGATTTGTCTGTCAATATTCCACTGGAAGAAGCTCTGGATCGCGGATGGGACATTATGGCCGAATGTTTCCATCCTGAGGAGACGGGTTTGCGTTCGGAATTGATCAAAGAATTTTGGCCGAAGAATTCAAAAGAATCGGAATCCGAAACAAAATAAGTTCTGTCCCTTCTGATCAGACCCTTGGCAAGGCACATGTGTGAGCGAGCGGGGAGTGCATTGGGTGAAGGTTTTTTATGGCAAAGATACGACTGACCAAAAACGAGTTAAAAAAACAAAAGGACAATCTGAAGCGGTTTAGCCGTTATCTGCCGACTTTGGAGCTGAAAAAAAAGCAGCTTCTGCAGGAGATTCACAAGATCCAAAACGAAATCTACAAACTGGAGGAGGAAAGCCAACGGCGTGAGAAGGAAATATCCGTTTGGGGCGATGTGTTTGCGGAAGAGGTGGATCTTCAGCAGTGGATTCACATACAAGAGATCAAAACTGGATACGACAACGTGGCCGGAATTGATATTCCGATTTTTGAGGATCTGATTTTCGAAGAAATCCCTGTCAACTATTTTGCAACGCCTCTCTGGATAGATCGCGGCATGGATGTTTGCAAAGAACAGATCACACGCGATGTAAAACTGGAGATTGCCGAAAAGCAGTTGGCAATTTTAAAAGAAGAACTGCGCATCACAATTCAGCGAATCAAGCTGTTTGAAGAAGTGAAGATTCCAGAAGCAAAAGAGAATATTCGTGTGATAGGGATATTTTTGGGGGATCTGCAAACGGCAGATGTCGTTCGCGGGAAAATTGCCAAGGCAAAGATCGAAAAGAAAAGGGTGGAGGGGAGGTTGGTATGATTGTCAAAATGAAGAAAATCACCCTCCTTTTGAGTACCCGAGAGAGAGAATCTGCTTTGAAAAAGTTGCGGAAACTGGGGTTGCTTCACGTCCGGCTTGTTTTAAAACCTCAATCGGAAGATATTCAGTCTCTGGAAACCGAACTTTCCGGATTGGAGAATGCCCTGCAGATTATTGCGGATGGGCAAGCAGTGCAAAAAACAGCCACTATCCGGCAAGTGCGTTCTCTTAGAGTAAAGATTCTTGACCTTGCTCGGAAAAGGGAAACGTTCGTGAGTGAATTGGAGAAACATCGGCAGACCCAACGATGGTTCGAGAACTGGGGAAAACTTTCTTACGCATCGTTGGAAGCATTACAAGACGCCGGTGTGTACGTCCGATTTTATGTGGCCAATAAAGGAGGCTTGAAAAAACTTTCCCCGGAAAGGTCTTTTCAAATTATCAGAGAGGAGGGAAGAACGGTACGGCTGGTCTTTTTTGGCAATTCGCCGGAGGACCGGCTCGATTTTCGAGAGGAACCCATTCCCCAGGTGGAAATTCGTTTCCTGGAATCCAGGATGGCAGAACTGAAGAAAGAGATCGGTAAAATCAACAGAGCATTGAAGGATCTCTCTGCGTTCAAAGATTCTTTTTTGCTCTACCGAGAGGTACTGAAAAAGCAGTTGGAATTTGACCGTGTCCTCTACAGCATGGGGGAAGAAGAACGATTTGTGTTCCTTGAGGGATTCTGTCCGGCAGAATCCGTTTCAAAAATAAAAAAATCTGCAGACAAGGAAGGGTGGGCCTATGCCATTCAGGATCCGGAGGATCCCAGTGAGGTTCCCACCCTGATACGGAATCCCAAGTGGATTCGCATCATTCATCCCTTGTTCAAATTTATGGGGACGCTGCCTGGTTACGAAGAAAAAGATGTCAGTTTTTGGTTTCTGCTTTTTTTCGGCTTGTTTTTTGCCATGCTCATCGGCGATGCAGGATATGGTGTGATTTTCTTGGGAGCGACTTTGTTCGCTCAAAAGAAAATGGGCAAGCGTGTTCCCAAGGAACCCTTTCGCTTAATTTATATTCTGAGTATCGCGACGATTGTCTGGGGTGTCATCACAGGCACCTATTTTGGATATGCCAGGATTGCCCAACTGCCTTTTTTGAATCGCATGGTCATTGGTGAGATGGACAGTTTTGCGAGTAATAACGGTCCCTTTATGATGTATTTCTGTTTCATCATTGGAATCGTTCATCTTTCGGTTGCCCATGCCATCAACGCTGCAAAAATCATCAATTCGCCGCGCGCTCTTGGTGAGTTCGGATGGATCGGCATTCTTTGGGCCGTGTTTTTTCTTGTGGGATATTTAGTCGCAGGAAAGTCCATGCCCAGCTTTACGCTTCCTCTTTTGATTTTTGGTATCTTGTTGGCTCTGGTATTTTCCAATTTTCAGAAGAATATTGTGAAGGGCGTTGGCACGACCATGATCAGGTTGCCGCTCAGTGTGATTGGCTCGTTCTCAGACATGATGTCTTACCTCCGCCTTTTTGCAGTGGGTTTTGCTTCACTCACCGTGGCCAGCAGTTTTAATGATATCGCAATCGGTTCAGGCATTGATACATTTTTAAAAGGATTTCTTGCAGCCGTTGTTCTTTTCTTCGGACATGCCTTGAATATTGCCTTGGGGATTATGGCGGTTCTTGTTCATGGGGTTCGTTTAAACATGCTTGAATTTTCAGGTCACCTCAGCATGCAATGGTCAGGCAAGGAATATCGCCCCTTTCGAGAATAAAGGGGTATCCTTTTTCTTGGGAAAGAGTTTTTTAACACCATAGACGATCATTCTGATAAACTAAAAAAGAAAGGGAACGAAAATGGTCGAAGGACTGGGTGATATGAACATCTCTCTGGTACTGGCAGCCATGGGATCGGCTTTTGGGACAGGATTTGCAGGAATGTCTGCGATTGGAGCCTGGAAAAAAGCATTTGCACAGAATAAGGCAGCCCCATTTATTTTGGTGGCATTTGTAGGTGCGCCCTTATCTCAAACTTTTTATGGATTTTTAGTACAGTCTTCGATTCGAAATGCCCACCTGCCGTCGTCGTCCTATCCCCTTCAATTTCTGATTGGGGCACTGGCAGGCAGTGCGATTGGCTTAACGGCTGTCATCCAGGGAAAAGCAGGCGCCAAGGCTTCCGATGCCTTGGGCGAGACGGGCAAAGGTTTTGCCAATTATCTCATGGTTCTTGGTGTCATCGAAACCGTTGCGATTTTTATTATGGTGTTTGTCATGATGGCACTGCCCAAGGGATGATGCCTAAGGAACACACCAACACAGTGCAAAAATGGACTCTGCGGTAAAAGACAATTCGAGTTTGAATTTGCTTTTCATTCAGGATGTAAAAGAGGAGTGATCTTATAATAATCGTTTTTTTTTCTCGAAAGAACTTTGCGGCTTGAAAATAGGTTAAAAATACGGTACTATTTTTGCAGTTGTATTTGAATACAGCAAATTTTGGGTCGGTTTTTTACCATATTGCGTTTAGAAAAAGATATCCATGATATAAAATTGACCAGAGATGTCTTTAAAGAATTTTCTCTGTGTAAAAGTGGGCGTTCAATTGCCATAAGATACAAAGGGATAAAGTGTAAGAATCTTGAGCGTTGTTTACAATCATTTCACATTAAATGATTCTGGCTATATTTAAGAATGTATTCTCAACACCATAGAGAGGGCATCAGGTCTATCCTCGCATGTCATTCCCGCTTTCTTTAAGCGGGAATCCATGATTGGCGATTGTGAAGTCAATGAAAGTAAAACCGTTCTTTGATCAATTCAACAGGGCTTCATACAGTTTGTTTCTGTCTCATTATTCTGAACTCCTGCTGAAGTTTGTCCCGTACGCGATACGGGACAAAAGTGACAAAGGGAAGAATGGTTCATCAGAGAACAGCTTCGCACAGAAAAAAGTGTAAACAACGTGCGAAAGAATCACAGATAAAGAATTGAAAGATGCGAACAGAGTATACGACCAGGACGAATCGAGAGAATGCCAATGTTGAGAGAATGAATAAGGGAATTCCATGAGGTCAGAACATGTGCAAATCTGACTGTTAAGTGATGTGAATTATGAAGGCTTTAGTGGGGAAATTTTAAATATGATTCTGAATAAGTCGAATCGTTTTTTTCTCTTACTCACTGAGCTTTGGAAAATTTATATTTCATCTGTCATCCTGAGCTCTTCGCTTATGCGCAGAGCCTGTCCTGAACGAAGTGAAGGAATAAACTCGGTCGAAGGATGTTCCCAACACACCAGATTCTTCCTCCCGAAAAAGTCGGGACTCAGAATGACTCACACTCTCAAAGCTGCCAAACTTCAGTTACTCATTTTTCTTTTGGTCTGGAATAGTCGTTTTATTTCAAGCCCTCTTTTTGCCCAAGAAAAATCCCCTGCAGAAAGCGGTGTACGGTATTATCTTCAATTACAGCAAGAGGAATTCGAAAGAACCATGATTCCCAAGGAGCAGTTCCTTCTGGGAATTGTGCAGAATGTGCATCAAGAGATCAACGACCGTCGCTCAGAGGGAGTCAGCGTGTCGGATCTGGGTATTGGTGATGTTATCTCTCCTGACGAATTGGTTCTCGATGCATTTGATCAGGAACTCAGGAAGATTACGGGACTCTTGGAAGAGATTGCCTCGCTGGAACGGTTGGCAAAGCGTAAAGTGAATCTGGAGGTTCTGGAAACACTTTCACGTTTAAAAAACCAGGTTCGGGAAATCGTTGAAGGCCGGTATGCTTCCACCCGTTCCGAGCAGGCTCCTCAAGCTTCTGAACAGATGGAGATCTCCCCTATGCTTTCCGATACAGATGATGTAATCTCCGAAGACATGGCTTTGGAGCGGTCTTTTGAGGACTCCAGCCGGACACGCGATCTTTTTGAGCAGTGGAAATACAACCGCCTTTTGGATTACAAAGTCAAGCACACAGAGTACGAATTTCTTCGAACAAAACTTCTGCAAACGGCAACGCCAATTCAGGAGAGGCGGATGTTTCAGAGGGATTTGAGGTGGGCTCTGGATACGTACTCCGCCGGTGATTTTCTTCTTGCACGACTTCAACTTCAAGATATTCTCGACACCTATGCGCGCTATAAATTTTTGGATGATGTGCTTTATTACTGCAGTGAATCTTCTTACGGATTGAATTATTTTGACGAAGCCTTGGAGGGATATTACCGTCTGGTATACGAATATCCTGAATCCTCATTTTGTGCCAAGGCGTTGACTAAGATCATCTACATTTATTACATCTATGGAGAATTTGATAAACTCAGAGAGGTGTACGAGAAGCTACTGACTCACAAAACGTCTTTGGATCTTGAGTCTTTTAGTACGGTCTCTTATCTTCTCGGGTATGCTCATTTCAGTGCGGGAAAGTACGACAACGCCCTTCACTATTTAACGAATGTTTCCTACGGATCCACATACTTTTTCCCCTCACTTTATCTTTCTGCTGCGTGTTACTCCAACGTGGGCAAGGACGATCTGGCTTTTTCCATCTATCAAAGACTGATAGAGGAAGAAAACAAGGGCAATAAAGATGCTGTGCTGTCTCAGATCCAAAACAATGCGCTTCTGAAGTTGGGGTTGATCTATTACGATCAGGGAGATAATAAGCGGGCGACAGACTATTTCAACCGTGTGTCCAAGAATTTCCAGTATTACGATCTGAGTGTCATCGGAAAAGCATGGAGTGCCTACCGATCCGGAAAACCTGGGGAGGTCTTGCGAAATGTCGAATGGTTGCTGCGCAATGCCATGGTTTCCAATTATGCCTACGAAGCGAGGGTTTTGGCTGCCAGTGCAAAGGAACTTTTGGGGCATTCGGAAGAAGCCATTGAAGATTTAAAAGAGGTATACAGGATAGGAAGCCGTTCCAAGCAGGAAACAACCTATCCATCGGAAAGGGGGATGCCCAGTCAGGATACACAGAATATGGATGAATACGAGGCAGCATTAACGGCCGAAAGGGATCTTGAGATTCTTTCTGAAATTGAGCAAATTCGCCAGTTTCTTCAGTCAGCAACTCCCGAAGGTGCGTTATCAGGCTCACGGCAGGGCGCGCCGGATCAAGATTTTTCCGAACAGAAACAGATACTTTCTCAAAAAATCAAAACCTTGGATCAGCTGGAAATCCAAGCCAGAGAAAATGGCAATTCGGTTTTTCTTGCTGAAATCCGGCGTTTGCGAAGCGACTTGCTTCAGGCGCTTCAGAATCATACACAACAATTTTCCGAAACCTTTCCGGATCCTGCATCGGATCCTTTGATCCGGAAGATGGGAATGTCAGAATATTTGAAATACCTTTTCCAGTCTCTTTTAACGCAGACCCTTCGAGAAAAGGATCAAACGAAGAAGAATATTCAGGAGGCCAATGTCCTTTTGGAAGAGGCCAGAAATCAAGAAAAGTTTGAGTTCGCTGTGCGTATGGAGATTCGCAAAGAAGAGTTGAACGATTATTACGGGATATTGAATCAGTACGAAATCTGGCTCAGGGAAAACTTTCCCAAGGAAGCCCGTGTCGAATTGGACCGATGGGCGAGTTTCAGCGGGTATGGCATTAGCAACATCAACTTTTCGCGGATCAAAGAGAGCGAAAGACGGATTGCTGAAGTTTCTCAGACCATCGAGACCTTGGATCGGGTGTTTCAAGGAAAACGGAAGGAGTTGGAAAGTCGAATCCAGGATTTGCTGAGCGATGTCACTACCATTGAGGAACAGATGCGCCTGGAAGCGGCAAAGCGGGAGGAGAAGGAGAGAGAACGGTTTTTCGAAGCGGATTATTTTGAAAGGCAGAAGCAGGAATCGGCTGCAGGCAGACTTTATCAAAAGCCAGAATCCAAAGAGAAGGGGAAAGTGAAGAAATGAAACGGAGATGGTTTTGTCTCTTTTGGATAACTGGATTTTGTACAGGGTTTGCCGTACCCGATTTCTCTCAGACGAGTCGTTCTGACATGGATTCGACCTTTTGGTTTCTCTCGCTCCCAGAACTCCAAAGTTACAAGGTTTACTACCTTCAGGAATTGGAACGACTGCAGGAAGAAACCGCCCATCTGATTCAAAAAGGCATCGAGGATGGGGAACGTCTTCTGCAAATGCGACCGGATTCCAAGGTGATTGATCAAATCCTTGTGCGATTGGCTGACCTGTACTGCTACAAGGAAAAAGATGAGTATCTTACCCGAATGCAGAGTTATGAGGATCAACTGGCGCAATCTCAGGATACAAGTTCCGGTCTCTTGAAAGAGCCTCGATTGAATTACAGCCGACCCTTGGAAATTTATCAGCGGATCATTGATGAGTTTCCACAAAGCGAATTGGTGGACGATGCAATTTATAATAAGGGATTTCTTTTTGAGGAAATGGGCCAGAAAGAAAATGCCATGCAGGTGTATCTTCATCTTATTGATGCCTATCCGCAGAGTATCTACGTTCCCGAAGCCTACATGCGGTTGGCAGAACACTATTTTAATCCTCCGGTAAACGATCTACCGCAAGCGATTTCCTATTATGAGAAGGTACTTGGGTATCGCGACAGTCCACGCTACGACGAAGCGCTCTATAAACTGGGATGGAGTTACTACCGGTTGAGCCAATACCCAGAGGCGATCAGTTATTTTACCACTTTGATTGAGGATATTCAAATTGACGAGAAATACGATCCTCTGCAAATGCACGCACGTGCTGATCTCGGCGATGAGGCGATAGAGTATGTGGCGATCAGTTTTGTTGATTTTGGAGGATCGGCCAAGATGCAGGAGTACTTCAACAGGATCGGGAATCCGGGGTGGGGAGAAAAGGCCATGGAAAAGCTTGGCGATATCTACATGCAGGAAAAGGAAGAGTACACCAATGCGGTTTATGCGTACGAAACCTTGCTTAGATTTTCACCCGGATCTCCAAAAGCCCCACTGGTTCAACAGAAGATCGTCGAATGCTATCGAATTTTGAAGGAGGATTCAAAGGCATTCGATGTGCGTCAAAGGCTGTTCGAAGAATACAAAGCCGAAGGAACCTGGTGGAGAGAAACCACGGATGAAAAGGCGAAATTGAATGCTTATCGGCTGGCTGAGGAATCTCTGCGGGAGAATATCAATGCCATTTTAAAAAAGGCGGAAGAACTTGCCAGCGACTCCCTTTATGAGAAGGCTGTCGAATTGGGACGCACCTATCTTGAGTCGTTTCCTGAGGACGATTATGCTTACATGGTTCGATGGAACGTTGCTCTGATACTGGATACCAAGTTGCAGTATTATAAAGAAGCCCTTCAGGAGTATCTCACCATCAGTATGGTCTACAATGAGGAAAAATACAAAAAGTTCGCCCGCGACAAGGGACTTGCAACCATTCGGGATGCTGCAGAAAATGCCATTGTGGTGGCCGACTCCTTGGTGCAACGGGAGAACCGAAGTTCTGAAAAATCTGCTGAACCCCAGGGAGTGGCTGGCAAGAAGGAGTCCGTGCCCCTGACAACGGCTGAAAGCTGGCTTGCCATGGCGTACGACAACTATATCAAACTTTTTCCTTTTGACAAAAGTACACCGACCATTTTATCAAATACAGGAGCTCTTTATTATACGCACAATCAGTTTAATGAAGCGCTAAAGTATTTTAAGACATTGGTGAAATATTTTCCCCAATCGAAACAAATCCAGAATGTTCAGTACGCCATCCTGGAAAGTTATTTTGGTAAGCAGGATTTTCAAAGTGCAGAGATATTGGCAAAGAGAATTCGGGGCGCAGGTGTGTCCGATGAAATGAAAAAAAATGTTGAAAAGAGATTGGGCGAAGCGATATTTTTAAAAGCCCAAAGCCTTGCTGACGCAGGGCAAGCTTCGCAGGCTGCGGATGAATTTTATCGAATGGCTTTGGAAGTGCCGTCCATCGAATTTGCCGACCGAGCCCTTTTTAATGCGGGCAGGGAATACGAAAGGATTGGGAATTTTCGTTCCGCGATTCGTGCGTATGAATTGCTCAGGGTTTCTTACAGCGGCTCTTCTCTCGTGGTGGACGCGATGAACAACCTGGCTTTTGACTATGCGGAAATTGGTGAGTTTCAAAAGGCAGCCGAAAGGTACGAGACATTGAACACTTTGCTGAGGGATGGAGAAAAAGCCAAAAATGCGCTTTACAATGCGTATGTGTTCTACGGCAGAGCGAAGAACTGGACGAAGGCAATTGAAATCGGCAAAACGTATGCGTTTCGGTATCCGGAGGCAGAGGATGCATCTGCAATCTATTTTAAGACAGGCGAATACTATTTGAATTTGAATGATCTTGATAGTGCCTCGCAAATTTATTCCGATTATGCAAACCGTTTTCCAGATTCGCCGTTGGGTGTGGAAGCGTATTTCAGGTTGGGCAAATATTATCTCGATAGAAATATCTTGGATAAAGCGGAATATTCTTTTCAGCAGGCTTTTGCCAAGAGTGAATCGCTAAAAAATCGCGGTTTGGATGAAAACGGATTTTATGCAGCCGAGGGATTGTTTTTCGCTACTCAGCTTTTGCACAATCGGATGAAGGAAATCGCTTTTACACTCCCCCAGGAAGTGCTGGACAGGGCTGTGGAACAGAAACAATCTTTGGTTCAGAGGTTGGTTGATCAGTACGCAAAAGTGGGTTCGTACGGAACCCACCGACTTCCGGAGTCGGTCTATCGCATCGGAGAGGTGTACGAAGATTTTGCCCAGGCCTGGGCCCATCAGGGAATTCCAACTCTGGATCCGATTGCTCGCGCCGTGAAAG
>Ga0172365_10002904_pt1 | contig 12758 bp, 5 predicted proteins | sample LakKivSesite48cm_FD_114535 | JGI IMG/M metagenome (GOLD analysis project Ga0172365, IMG submission 114535) | Sediment microbial communities from Lake Kivu, Rwanda - Sediment site 48cm | ecosystem: Environmental > Aquatic > Freshwater > Lake > Sediment | place: Rwanda: Western Province, Lake Kivu...
GAGCTTGTCGCACTTGATGGAGTGCACTTCAGCTACCCGAATGGTGTCGAGGCCCTCAATGGGATAGATCTCAAGATCTTCGAGGGAGACTTCATAGCTTTAGTTGGGCCTAATGGTTCTGGAAAATCCACTCTGGCAAAGATCTTGTGCGGTTTACTCTCACCCAAAGCTGGTCAAGTGAAGATTGAGGGAAAGCCGATAAGCAAATTCCACAGAAGAGATCTCGCTAGGCTCGTATCCTATGTTTTTCAAAATCCTGACCACCAACTTTTCAATCAAACAGTGAAGGAAGAAGTTGCCTTTGCTCCCAAAATCTTAGGCATATCAGAAGATGAGGTTGAAGAAAGGACAGACGAATCGATTTCGGAGATGGAGCTGAATGGACTTGAAAACGAGCATCCATTATTCTTGAGCAAGGGAGAGAGGCGGAGGCTCGCTTTAGCTTCGATTCTTTCACTTAAGCCCAAGATGCTGATTATTGATGAACCAACTACAGGTCAAGACTACAGGACAAACTCGAAAATAATGGCGCTGCTGAGAAATCTGAACAGAAAGGGATTCACGATCCTGCTTATCACTCATGCGCTGCCCATAGTGTCATCGAATGTTAGCAGACTCCTTGTAATGTACATGGGTAAGATACTCAAGGATGGGGCTCCAAGAGTGGTGCTTGATGATGACGAAGTCGTCAAGAAAGCACGTCTGATAGTCCCGACTGCAAAGAGGATTGCTGAAAGTCTATCAGGCTATGGCATACCAAGAAACGCATTAACTGCAGATGAGCTACTGCAGTATCTGACTCTATGAGAGTCATCAGCCCCTTCATAACGTGGGCTGCATAAGCAGAGTTCGGGCGAAGATAGGCTGGCAAAAAACCTCTCGGTCGCATTTCCGCCTTGTCCAGTGCTTAGGCTTAACTTGACATCGACTTAAGCACTTAACTCGATATCGGTTCCACAGAATTCGGCGGACTTATTTGCCAGCCTAGAAGAGTTTGGTGGACCGGGATAGCTTTAAACTATCGTTTAAAACTGTCAACCAAGCAGAGTTTCAGCTGAGAAAGAGCAGAAAGAAGGCTGAGAACAAGCTGAAAACCAGCTCAAAGCACAGATTCATGATGGTGGACCGGGCGGGATTTGAACCCAACTGGGTCTAAATCCTGACCTTTTTTCACGTAAAAATCCATTCCAGACACATCTCTTCTGGGTAGTACGGTTTTGTAGCTTAAATTCCTTCTCACTGGTCACACTCAAATGGTAAAGGAGTTCAAATCCCGGCGGCCGCACTACTCTAGCGGTTACTAGGGCGGACTCGGGAAATTCTCACCGATAAGAGCTTGTTGAGACTATCAACGCACCTTGATCGGAACTTCTGTTCGTCATTCAAGGTCCAATGGCTTGTAGGCATTCCAAGGTCTATACTTCGGCTTGAATCTTGAGTAGACATAGTATATACTTCTGCCAAATTGGTCAGCTATCTGTTGCAGAGTGTGACCTTTCTCTCTCAACTTCTCGAAGACTGCGACCTCTTCTTCAATGTCGGAGGAGATAGTTCTATTGACTCTTTCCAACCTTGTGTCGAGCGAGATTCTTTTGACCTTGAGTCTCGTGGTTGAATCAAATATGAATGGGAGGACTCTGACATCGTCCTCGTTATACTCAAAGAACTGTCGACCCAGAGGTTTTCTATCACGTAGATGCTGGCCATATGCTAATGCAACAAGAAGGCCGTCAAGGTCCGGATGCCTGAAAGGATAGTTCAAGAGCAGGCAGGCCCCCCAGACCATTAAAAACCGACCTACCGATGTCAATTAAAGCAACCAACATGGCGACTCAGTTTCTCCAGTGAACTCGTCCACAAATCATTCAGACACGGCTTCCTGCAACTTGCATGCACCAACATGTAACTTCACTGACGCCGAGAAAACATCAGAACAAACAAACACCGAAACCTAACAGCCGAAACGAAAGTCGAAAAGCTCCGAAGAGGCATAGGAATCCGAAGTTGCCAGTGGGCTACTCCGTCTTTCATTTGGCAGATGTGGGAGAGCCATTCGTGATTGCGTGGCGTTCCACCTATTCACAACCATAGGATTGAAAAGCCATTCCTATTCCAGTGAATATAGTCTGTTCTTGACTCCCTTGTCTTGCTCTCCATCGCTGCCTGAAGAAAACGGACAGCCAGTGCGAAAGCGTAGGAGAGTCCGTTTCGACGAGGCGGCTGACGCGCTCTGTTTCACCCAGATGTTTAAGAGCGGCTACCGACGTACACCAAGTATCCGTGGAGCATACCTAATTTGCCCGAAGTCACTAGCATCAAAGTCAAGAAGAGTACACGAGATCGCTTAGCGAATTTCGGTAAGAAGGCAGAAACCTATGATGCAATCCTTACCAAATTAATGGACTTTTATCAGAAAAGAAACAGGAGGGGTTGATCAGAATGTCAGCTCAGAATCCCCCACTTAACATTCCAGCACTTATTGACAATGAAACTTTTCAGCTTCGTGATGCAGTCAAAGAATATGCCAAGTATGCGGGCGAAATCAAAATTGCCACGGGTTATCTTCGAGTGTCGGGATTCAACCTAGTCAAAGACGAGTTGAAGAAACTTCGACCGCCGACCATAGTCAATGGCCAGATCGACTCACCCATGAAGATTATCATGGGCCAAGATGTTGATACTCCCACGGCTGAACAATTGATAGAGGGATATCGGAAGCGGATTGAAGCGGATGTCGCTAAACTTGACCTCGAAAAATTGTCTGAGCTGTATGAGTTCATTCAGACGGGCATTCTCGATGTGCATATTCAACCAGACAAACGTTTCCATGCCAAGGCTTACCTGTTCAGGAAGATGAGCGACTACTTCCGTTCAGACATCACAATAGTTGGATCATCCAACTTTACTTACGATGGACAGACAACAAACATCGAGCTTAACGAAGTTGACATTACTGGGTTCACGGCCGACCCTCTTGAACGCTGGTTTGATAAACACTGGCAGGGGTCATCCGAATTCAGAGAAGACCTTCTGAAGATAATTGAATCAGATGATAGGTTTTCCGTACTGGCGAAAATACGACTCCCCTTTCTCTACCTTCCTCCAGCCGATTTCTTCAAACACCTCATAGTAACTCAAGGCAAACAATATCTGATTTCAGGCGATGAAGAAAAGATACTCTTGCAATTCCAAATTGCTGACTACAAGCAATGCTTGACAGTCATTAGAGACTATGGCGGAGTAATCAATGCTAGCGCAGTTGGGCTTGGTAAGAGCTACGTTGCCTGCCAAATAGTGAAACAATACTTGGCAGAGGACAAACGCATTCTTCTCATTACCCCGCCGCACCTTTGGAACCCTGAGCAGTGGATTGGCTACCTTCACGAATTTGGAATATCTGAGGATAAAATCACATGGCTCTCGATGTACGAACTCAGTGATGAGGATTTTGATGGATCGAAGTACTTAGACTACGACTTGGTCATAATTGACGAAGTCCACAATTTCAGGAATAGTGAGTCGAATAGATACAGGAACCTGAGAAGGAAGATAGGCACCAAAAACACCGACTATGTCTTGCTCTCAGCAACGCCTATCAACAATAGTCCAGAAGACCTCAGAAACATCATTGACATATTTCTCGATGAAACTCGCTTCGGGAGTTTGCGCAAAGATCTCAAACCCTACTATGACCTTGGAGAATACATACGGGCATCTAAGAAGTTTCGTGAAGGAAAGATCGACAAAGATATGCTCAAGGGACTCCAAGACTCGGTGAAAGAGCTGAGAAGACGACTAATCGTTAGAACTACACGAAAGGATTTACGCAATAGCTACGGAGAAGCGATGGAACTTGAGGGTAGGAAAGTCAAGTTCTACGAACCCAGGCTTATACCTCTGGAATACACTCTAATCGGCCCCGAATACAAGAAGCTCTTTGACGAGATAGTTGATTTCCTGGACCAATTGGAACTTGCTCATCTAACTTTCTTGAATCCCAATTCATCGCAGCCACTGACTGCGATCTACAAACATTTGCTGTACAAACGACTGGAAAGTAGCATACAGGCATTTTACGTCTCCATTGAAAATTTGAAGAATAGCCAGAAACGATTCCTAAGACTCCTACAAACATCAAGTCTCAAAGAAATCAGAGAAAAACCGCCAGACGAGCTAAGAAGTGAACTTAGACATATAGAGGTGGAGGATCGACAGCTCGCTGATTTTATTGAGGGGGGAAGAACTCCGCCCGAAGAAGAGAAAGAACAATACATCAAGAAAGTTGAACATGACATCAAAATCACAGAAGACTTCTCGGCTATCATCGAGAAAATCAAAACAGGTTCACGTCTTCAAGATGACAAACTTGACCGTTTGAAAGAAGAACTGACAAGAGACACGAGGAAGAAGGTTTTGTTCACCCAGTTCATTGATACGGCCAAGTATCTATCTGACAATCTGCAAGGAGAAGAGAACCTTGGGCGAATTCAAATTGTCACAGGGGACGTAGACGACAAGCGACCCAGAATCGAGGCTTTTCGAAAGGACGACAAATGCAAGTTACTGATATCAACAGACGTCCTGAGTGAGGGAGTGAATATCCCTGAACCAGATGTTGTAATCAACTATGACTTGCCATGGAACCCTGTAAGGCTAATCCAACGTGTCGGTAGAGTTGATAGATTGGGCGTTAATAAGCAGATAGATGTGTGGAACTTCAGTCCAGACAAGAACATCGATAAGGAAATCAATCTAGTTCGCAGGCTCAAGAGGAAAATCGATGACATAATTCTGATCATTGGGACAGAATACGCCATTCTCGCCCCAGACGAGGTTGAACTAATTCGAAGCAAGGAACGTGATGACATCGAACTCTTCGAAGAAAAGCGACGACAGATTATAGAAGCAAAATGGGACGAACTAGAAGGGCAAAGTGAACCTAGAAAGCTCGATGAGCTCGATCAGCTATTGCTTAGCGCCATTGGCAGGTATGAGATAACCTTAGACTCCCTCAGTAGTCTGAAGACGCCCACTGGCAAAGTGCCATATACGAAACTCAAATCAGATCATAACGGATTTCACTTCTTTGAGAGACTAACAATAGGTGCGCCACCCGATGATATGAAACAATACGTTAGAACAGCTTTCCCAATCGAGCCCGAAAACGTTCCACCCCAGCTAACATCGGTACGACTTGAAGAAGCAGATGGCAAGTTGTCTCCTGGAGAACGCATGGCTATAGATGCCTTCAGAAAGGAATCAGACCAGCGTAGGCGAAAACACCTTGAGGATAGACAAACAAACATAGGAACCCAACGGCAAATCCAGGCAGTTCAGAACGATATTGAAACTAAGATTAGCAACGTGCTAATGCACAAGCCTCTTTCCGACAAAGGAACAGACTGGGCCGAAAGAGTAGGGCCTCTCTTCGAAGATTTTGCTCAAAGAGACATACAATCGAGCTACCTCAAGACATTGCGTGATTTTCGAAGAGAATGGCTAACAAACGACATACGGATATTATCCAATGAGTTTGTCAATGCCTTTACCAACCTAGTCGAGGAATTGAAACGAGCATCCCAACGTGTGCCCAAATTGGAGGAGACGAATTTGGAACTTCAGGGATTCATCAGTCTGGTGAAAGCATGACGGCACTCTCTGAGAATCAAAACACCACGCAACTACCACACTTCAAACAAGTGAAAGATCTGGAATCACTCATCTCTTTCTTACAGAGCAGGAATATCGCATATGACAAGTCTCGTGGGTGGCTCAAAGCGACCCCACACCACTTCATGAAACTCGATATCGTTGATGACCTAACTCATGAAACGGTCGAACAGAAGCGCAAAGAACTCCTCGATTTCAAACCCTTGAGATTCGGTCTAGTCGTCGACAAGGATTTCCGAAAATTCAAGTTCCTACGACATAGCGAACCGCCGAACACATTCACTTATGACAGGACTCGTCGAGAGTCCGTTGAAAGGACTGAAAGTATACAGAAAATGTTAGATTCTATTCGATATTCTGATGGAACATACAACGAATCTCTTCACAACCTCTTCAAGGTAAAGACGCTCGTCGAAAGCTTCTACAGAGAATACATCTTGATTTGGCGCCGAATGAGTGCACAGATTAACGGAACCCAACGAACAGCAAATGGTCTTTTTGCCCAAGTAATTCTAAACCGCATTATCTTCATCTACTTTCTACAAGCCAAGCACATACTGCCAGAAAACTATCTAAAAGCGCTATTTGATCGAGCAGTCGAGAGAGGAAAGAACTACTATGAAGACTACCTCAAGATCCTCTTCTTTCAGCTGCTGAATTCAGATGATTCCAAGGCTCGATCCAAATGTAAGGAAGAATTCGGAGAAGTGCCATACCTCAACGGAGGCCTCTTTCAGCCTCGTGATTTTGAAGCAGTCCAAATAACAATAGAGAATAAGGCTTGGAAGCCCGTTTTTGATCTCTTTGATGGCTATCAATGGGTCATTGAGGATACTGAAAGCGGGGGACTAACACCAGGCATCCTCGGACACATATTCGAGAAATCCATCAACCAACGTGAACTAGGTGCATACTACACAGAAGACGACATAACTGGGTACATGGCTAGGAACACCATAGTGCCTTTGATTATCGAACGTATTCAGCGAGCGGGCTATACAGACTACGTTCCTGATGCAGACAATGCGATCACAGCGGGCGTGAATTCACTTACTTCATTGATTCAAGCAATGGATACTACAGAAGACTCTAGTCTCGTCCATTACTTCTACTTCAAAGTCTTGAAAAAGTTGACAATACTTGACCCTGCCTGTGGGAGCGGCGCTTTCCTACTTGCGGCCGTCAACTTGCTTTACGACTTGTACACAGCGCTCTTAGATCGTATTGTGAAGATGGCCGACAGTGACTCTCCCCATAGGGACGATTTTCTTCAAGAATTGAACGCGATTAACGCTCATCCTAATCGAGAATACTACATCATAAAAACGATAATAATCCACAACATATTTGGTGTTGACCTTCTTGACGAAGGCATAGAAATCTGCAAGCTCAGGCTCTTTCTGAAGTTAGCATCAAGATTGGAGCTTAACGAGAGTATAGAGCCTCTTCCCGATATTGACTTCAACATTGTCTCTGGAAACTCACTTGTAGGAGTAGCATCGAAGAGTGAGATTGAGTTGATGTTCAAGAATCGACTCGGTGATGATAATATTTCAGAGCAGATTAGGAAACTATCATCTCAAATCGAAGTCTATCATAATCAGCAAGTTCAGCAGAGGACGTACGACTCTACCAGCAAACATGCTATTGAATCTCTTCAACGTGAGTTGGATCATAGTATCAATTCAACGCTTGCAACCGAATATCGATGGTGCAACGTGCAACGCTTTGTGAAGGACTGCCACCCGTTCAATTGGGCGGCAAGATATGCGCGGGTTCTTCAAAGTGGAGGGTTTGATGTGGTCATAGGGAATCCTCCCTTTGTCGAGTACGTGACAGTCAAAGACCGCTATGAGGTTGCACCTTACGATAGCGAATTTAGAGGTACTCCGAAAATAATTCGACCATACGGCTACCGCACATTCGATTGTGGTAACCTCTACGCCTTCTTTGTTGAAAGAAGCTTGAAGTTACTGAAGGCAGATGGAAGATTGGGCATTATCTTGCCCATGTCTGCGCTATGCACGCAACGGATGCTTCCACTGCTTGATTTGTTTAGACACTCTTGCTCCAGGCTTTGGGTCAGCAATTTTGGCTGGCGCCCTTCAAAACTGTTCGGCGATGTCAACAGAGCAATATCAATCGTCTTAGCTAGGAGAGGAGACGGTCCAACTCGGATCTTCACTACTACATATATCAAATGGTATAGCACACCCATAGACGAACGTCTCACACTTTTTGACGGGTTGCGTCATCAGGAAACACACTTCAGTCCTTTTGGTCACCTTATTCCGAAGGTAGGGTCAAGTCTTGAAGAAGAGATCCTCAGAAAAGTCTGTGGCGCAGGAGCAAGAATCGCAGACATTATCAGCAAAAAACCAACGAATTTCATCCTCTACTATCGTAACACGGGTGGTCTATACTGGAAAATCCTTACTGACTTTCAGCCCGAATTCTACATAGGAAATCAGAAAAAACGTTCGAGCTCATCACGAGAGAGTCACCTTTACTTCAAGAATCGCTCCGATCTTCAATTAGCTGCTGCGGTTTTGAATAGCAATCTCTTCTGGTGGTATTATACGATAACTACCAATTGCAGAGATTTGAATCCGTTTGATTTAGAAAACTTTCCGATCAAACGTCAATTGGATTCGAACGTCCAAAACAGTCTTGTTGATTTGGCTCAAGAACTAATGACCCAATTGAAAGAGACGAGCGTGTTCAAAGAAAGGAAACACAAGGGAAAACAAAAGGTAAGATACCAGGAATTCAGACCAAGACTCGCCAAAGAAACCATCGACTCGATTGATAGAGAACTCGCGAGAGCATACGGGTTAACTCAAAATGAGGTTGAATTTCTCATTAACTACGATTCACGTTTTCGAATGGCCGAGCAAGAAGAAGATGTGGAATAACAAATTAAGGCTTAGTCAACCTACTTGTCAGGCACCGTGAATCACCGTTATTTCTCGGATTTTTCTGTTCGTCCTCTCTGTAGCATCGTGATTTGCTGCCAGTTTGCTTCAGCATCACTGTTCCAGACCTATTGCGTATTATGGAGCGCACGAGGTGTTTTGGGACGAATTGAGCAGCAGTTAGTCACTAGCCCTAGTAGCGCAGCTCACGCTAAATCAACAGTTGTCTTGTCCAGAATGTGTTTCGCAAGCTCTTGCACTTTCGGAAGAATAACTGTGCCATACCGATAGAGTCTGCCTCGGTATTTGGCGGTGGAGTAGAATCTCTCACGTAGGCGGTTCAGCAGCTTCTGGTCTGAGCCGCAGAGCATAGTTATCTGTCCGGAAGAAATCGCACTTGTTGAACTGCTTGTTCTCCAACTCCTCAATCACGGTAGCATCTGCTAGCCCGCGAGAACGTTTTATCAAGTCATAGACAAACGGATACTTGGATTGACTTCATGAAGTCCAATAGTTGGGTCTAGACCAAAGATACCCTGATGTTTTCAGTACAATAGTAATGGTTTTGCACCCAAACTAGTATGCACCTCGTCGGTTCACCACTCAAACAGTTGCTAAGGTAGATCAAGTTAGAATTTCCCGAAACTGGAAGATTCACCTCTAGCGGTGTGAGGCCCGGTGGCCGCACTATCCATGTCACACACACAAAACTGTTACTGCTCTCTACGCTCACCAGCGCACAGGCTAAGAGACGTATTTTTCCATTAGTTGTTTACTGACTCTTTCCATGTATTCTTGGCGTGCATCTTCAGCTGAAATCTCACCGATCGTCTCGTCATCATTGAGAAAGGCATTGATTATTTTTACTACGTCTGCGTGCATCTTTCGATTGCTTACGTCCATCACTTGGTAGAGGATCATGGAATTAAGTGCTGTTGAATATGTGGCGTTGTGGCCTTTCTGTATAAGAATTGACTGCAGAAGCCTGACATAGTTGTCCATAATCGGATGGAGTGCAACGGTTTTCTTAACTACGGTCATACCACGCCACAAGTATGACTAGCATACTGTCATACTAATAAACTTATAGCCAATAGTTACGGTCATGTCTGCCATCTGCTGCATTGACTGCGAGACGAAGAGCTAGTTGCCACATGCGACGTGACTCGCGACGCTACTGGCGGTAGTATTGCGACGTCGTATGTGCTGCACTCTTTGTTGATCCTCTCGCCTTTCAATTCATCTGAAACAATGCAAGCGCTAATATTCCAAGACATAAAAAAAGAAATGCGTAGAATATGTCTATTTTTCTGATACTGTGGATTTGCATGCTGCATAGTGGTATTTTGAATGGACTTGCCTCTGCAATGGCGTGGGTAAGCCTGAGCTCAGGCAGAACTTCACGTGCTAGAACCTCGATATATTTGCCGTGCTCAACCGCTCCGTGGAGCAATCTGTGATACCAGAATCTGTCCATAAAATAGAATGCACCCCAAGCAACAAGACCTCCTACTATGAGCACGGCCGATAAAGGAAGAACTAGGCCAAACAAGACTATCCTGATTCGCTGGTTCTCGATGAGAGCAATCGCGCCGAGAATTGCAACCATTAGTGTTATGGCATAATTTCGTATTCTCAATTCTAAGTCGTTGAAATGTTGTTGAACGTCGATCGTTTTCTTCCAGATTTCAACAATCGCTCGCCTCTCGCTTTCATTGACCCTCTTGATTGGTCGAACGAACCTCTTGAAACGAAACAATTTCAGGAGTTGCTTGAAGTTTTTGTCAAGGACATACGAGGGACTGATCTCAGACTCGTTCGGTTGCTTTTCCCTTTCAACGTCTTCCTGAGACCAATGCGTCACTGAGCGAAGGAGTTCGTAGTCTTGACGGTCTAGGGGAGCCCCGTATTTTGCATAAACGTCAGTGACTCCTGACATTTTGGCCATTGATACGTCCTTTCCAAGCTTATCGCCCACATAGACAACTTCGTTAGGATCTGCACCAATATCTCGAATGATCCCTAGAAGAACTCTCTTGCTCGGTTTATGAATGCCCTCAGGAGTATGTCTGTGGATGGCATGTTTGAGTTGGTAATGCTCTGGAGGATAGCGTCGAATCTTTTGTCTTGACACATCGTGAGGAAGACCATGATCCCGAGGAGAATATATGTAGTCGAATATGTCGTCAAGTCCTAGGGTTCTTATGCGGTAGTTCGTATAGAAAGCCATTGATTCAGTGTATCCAATTAGAAGGCATCCCCTCTCTTTCAGTGCACGTAATGTCTCTTTTACTGTTGGGTACAGCCTAAGAGACTCTTTTCTGGCTTTGTTATAGGCATGTATGGCGCCAGAGAATTTTGAGGCAAGATCTTGGCCAGGAAATTTTTCTTGAAGAACTTGGAGCTCCTGAATAGCAAAAGCATATTCAGTAGTCCCATGCTTCTGGAATACCTGTCGAAAATCCTTCTCAAGAGTCTCTCTTGGAATGCCGGTCTCATGAGCTAATTCAGACAGCATGGCGGTAAAGGACCGTGCCCACATTCCAACCCAGTCATAAAGAGTATCGTCAAAATCAGTTATTATGACGCTAACCTCTGGCTTCTCTTCCTCGGTCAAGATTACACACCAGATGATTTATCAAGACATGTCTGATATCAGCTAGATAATACTTCAATCTAACGACAGCTTGCATCATAGCTGGCGAGTACACATGAAATGGATTCCTAAGCGTTATCGCGGCAATGCAAAATCTTTTCAAGAGATCTAATGTGACCTGTATCTTTCAACAATTTGGGTTACCTTAGGCATTTCACTGGCATCCTACATGCTCAGCCTTGTCCCTTTGTTCAACGGTTTGACACCGCCATGTATGGGCTGGCACGTAAGATACAAGGTTTTGAATGCTCTGTTTCAGCCTCTTCGATAGTGAATAGGCTCATTTTTGAGCTAATTGGTTGAGAAATGTTCACACACCATTCACTGAGGGCCTCATGAGAAAGTAACAAGAGCACTAGCTAATATCTGGACAAGCCCGCACGTTGCTTGTCTTTGAGGTTGGGATCTTAGAAAACACTGTGTTCTTTTCGAAAGAAGTGAAAGATGCGGGCAAAGCTTCTTTGAACCACGCTGGCATGAATTGCCAGCATCTTCTCACTAGTCCTGTGAAGCTTCCGTCAACGATGTAGAATCTTGCTTTGTCGTCTTCTGCTCTTATCGCTCGGCCGTAAGCTTGGATGACTTCTAGCATGGCCTTATTGTTGTACCATTTGTGTTGTCCAAGGTCAAGGCGTCTCTTCACCCGTTCGTCACCAAGATCTGGATACGATACTTTCAGGAGAATCTGAGCGCTGCACAAGTCATATTTCCAGTCTTGGCCTTCATTGAAGGCTACTGAGGCGAATACTTTTCCTTGGGAGTGTTTCCATTCCTCAAGCTTCTTCTGACGATCTCTGCTTGTGTGAACTATGAGTCTGGTCTTTAGGTCATCTGAAATGCTCTGAGCAAGCCATTGCTGGTGATCATAGCTGTGGCAGTGTATCGCCACGCTGCCTTTTTCCTTTCGAAGTATCTCCTCTATTCTCTGAAGGGCTTTCTGGGCATTGTTGCTCCATTCGGCTTTTGACAGGGGTCCTACGGTCATGTCTATGATAGGTCTGTTTTGAACTGGGAAAGTGCTTGGCGCTTGCAGGAAGCATATCTCATCCTCATTCAGTATGCTGCTCAGACCTGTCAGCTCTGCGTATTCCTTGGGATCAAGTATTGTTGCGGAGGAGACGATGTAGTAGTTGGCTCGTTTCCACACGAGTTCTTTCATGAATTGTCTTCCATAAACTGGCTGAATGGTCATTTGATCGTCGTGAATTTGCCATACCCATTCACTTCTTGATGATTTGTAGAGCCCATAGTTGTCCAAGTAGCGCTCAATCTTTTCTCTGTCTTCAGCTTGCACAACAGACAGGCCGGTAGTCTCGACGATTCTTCTGTCTTGCTCAAGGACTCTTCGCAATTGCTCTTCCAGTCTTTGCAGGAGTTCTTTGAGCTGAGTCTCTGTCTTGACTTTACGGATCTGGGGAAGAAGTTGATTGTAGACTTCCCAAGGGATTGTGAATGGGTTCACTCTTACAGAGATTTGGTTTAGGCATTGTTCCTCGATGTTGTGAGCCTCATCGAGC
>Ga0172365_10002910_pt1 | contig 12745 bp, 6 predicted proteins | sample LakKivSesite48cm_FD_114535 | JGI IMG/M metagenome (GOLD analysis project Ga0172365, IMG submission 114535) | Sediment microbial communities from Lake Kivu, Rwanda - Sediment site 48cm | ecosystem: Environmental > Aquatic > Freshwater > Lake > Sediment | place: Rwanda: Western Province, Lake Kivu...
CAGGTATATCTGGGCACTGATAAAGACGCTGTTAATAACGCCACGACGGACTCGCCCGAGTATAAAGGCAATAAGGCACTCGGCGATGAATCTCTGAATCCTAGCACGCTTGCATGGGACACGGCGTACTACTGGCGCGTAGATGCAGTTTACGCGGACCATACAGTTAAAGGGCTTGCCTGGAGTTTCACGACGGCCAACTTCCTGTCCGTGGACGATTTTGAGAACTACGATATCGGCAACAACGAGATATGGTGGGCGTGGAAAGATGGCCTCGGTTATGCTGCGCACGGCGATGCACCGGCCTATACAGGCAACGGAACCGGCTCGGCGGTAGGCGATGAAACCACTGCTACCTACACAGAGGAAACCGTTGTCCACAGCGGCAGCCAATCAATGCCGTTATGGTATGACAACAATAAGCAGGGCTATTCCAACTATTCAGAGGCGATGCTGACTTTGGGCGGTCAGTATCCGAGTGACTGGACGGTGAACGACGTCAACACTTTGACTGTTTATTTCAGGGGCAATGCCCATAACGCCGCCGAGACGATGTATATCGCTCTTAACGGAAGCGCGATAGTCGTCCATGATAATCCAAACGCATCGCAGATATCCATCTGGACCGGCTGGAATATCGAGCTGCAGGAGTTTGCGGACCTGGGCGTGAATCTTGCCAATGTCAATACGATAGCCATCGGCTTCGGCGATAAGAACAATCCACAGGCCGGCGGCTCAGGTAAGATATACGTTGACGATATCCGATTGGCCACTTCCGCAGCCGCTGTAGGACCAATCGTGCTGTTTGAAGAAGACTTCGAGGGTGTAGTCCTGGGTACAACTATAGAGGAATCTGCCGGCACAGAAAATGTCTGGTCGGACATGCCGCCGGAAGGATGGACCGTTGACAGGAGCGGCGTTCCCGGCTACGGCAAGCTGGCTACTGATGGTGTTCACGAATGGGCAGGATGGGCCTTCGCGCAGAGAGACTGGTGGTTCATGGTCGATCCTCAAAGTCGCGACAGCTTCCAGAAGGGGCAGGGCACGATCGCGGTGGCGGACCCCGATGAGTGGGACGATGCGGACCATCCGGATGGGGCAACGGTAGGCTGGTATGAGACCTACCTCTATTCGCCCCCGATTGATATCTCCGGCGCCGAACCCGGTACGGTTCAGCTCATATTCGATTCGAGCTGGCGCCCGGAATTCGATGATGACTATCATCAGAGCGGGATTGTGACCGCATCTTTTAACGGACAAGAGGAACTCGAACTGCTCTTGTGGCTGTCGGATCCGACCAGTCCCAATTACAAAGACGACAGTCTCATCAGTAGGAACGAGACGGTTGTAGTCAACGTAGACAATCCACCATGGGCCACAAGCATGGTTTTAAAATTCGGTATGTTTGACGCCGGCAACGACTGGTGGTGGGCGATTGATAACATTAAAGTTATCGGTATGCCAAAATAAAGTTATTGCACGCTCTCAATCGTATTAGAACTTAAAGACAAAAATAGCCCTGGGACTCTTGAAAAAGTCCCAGGGTTTATTTAGTCGTCTCGTTTCATTCTCCTTAGCATAAAAGCTATCTGTTATTTTTATTCGGTATAATAAAATGATCCGGCACGGGGAACTGCGAGCACAGCAGCAGAACCTCTTTTCCAACCTCCTCAATGACGGATTCATTGTCGATATTCTCGGCCACTTTATTTATGAATCCGGCTATTTGCACGGCCTGCTCCTGCTTAAAACCACGCGTTGTAATGGCCGGCGTGCCTATACGCAATCCGCTCGGATTTGCCGGAGGCGCCGGGTCGCCGGGTATAGTATTATAATTCGTAACAATTCTGGCCCTGTCCAGGGCCTTCGCGAATTTCTTGCCGGGGATGTTTCTGTTCCTCAAATCGATTAACATCAGATGATTATCCGTTCCGCCGGTCACGAGATTGAATCCATATTCCATCAGCTTCTCCGCCAGGGCTTGTGCGTTGCTGACTATTTGCTTTGCGTAAACCACGAATTCCGGGGTATCGGCCTCAGCCATAGCAACGGCAATGGCCGTCAATGTGTGCATATGTGGCCCGCCCTGCAGGCCCGGGAAAACCGCCCTGTCCACGTTATCTGCTTGCTCTTTTTTACATAAGAGCATACCGCCGCGAGGTCCACGAAGCGTTTTATGCGTTGTAGTCGATACTATGTCGGCATAGGGAACCGGACTTTTGTGGATGCCGGCAACGACAAGACCTGCTATGTGGGCAATATCGCTGACTAAATACGCGCCAACCTTTTTAGCAATTTGACCGAATATCTCGAAGTCGATTTCCCTCGGATACGCTGTAGCACCCGATATGATCAATTTCGGACGATGTTTCTTGGCGAGATCTTCAATCTGATCAAAATCCAGCCTGCCGGTATCTGGATTAACTGGATACGAGATGGAATTGTAAAACTTGCTGGTCAGCGAGACTTTCCAGCCGTGAGTCAGATGCCCGCCGTGAGTAAGAGACATTCCCATAATAGTATCACCGGGCTTTATCAGAGCGGCATAAGCGGCCAGGTTCGCAACTGAGCCGGAATAGGGCTGAACGTTTGCATGGTCGGCTTTGAAAAGTTTCTTCACCCGCTCCTGGGCCATCCTTTCGATCAGGTCGGTCACTTGCTGGCCTTCGTAGTATCTTCTTCCAGGATAACCCTCGGAGTATTTATTGGTCAGGCAGCTCCCGCTGGCCAGCATGACGGCTTTAGATACATAGTTTTCAGATGGGATAAGACGGATCGAGCCGCTCTGACGTGCCGCCTCCTGCCGGATTAGCTCGTAAATCTGAGGATCATATTGTTCAAGAGCATCTACCATTCTTTGTTTCTCCACAATTGGCCTTTATTATGAATTCTTTTACGTTCGCTACGCAGAATTACATGCTCCGGCTATTTATAACAAAGCTTAACTTTTTATACAAGTATTTATTTGTTGACAAATTTTGGCCGATGACTATTATAAACTAATTTAGTTATATATTCAAATTTGCACTGGTAAGAACTTATGCCGGGAGAAGATTGTCAAGCAGTAGCCAAAGCAAAAGCCTTTTTTGATAAAGCCGGCACGATTGCTGAGACGAAAAATTTCGATTATGCAATCGATATGTACCTTCAGGGTCTGCGCTACGCCCCGGATGCGGTTATAGAAGGGCACCTTCCGCTGGCCGAATTAGCCCTGAAACGTCAGGAATCCGGCAGCAAAAAGCCTTCAATGATGGAACGAGTCAAGCGTCTCAGCGGCAAAACACCGCTGGAGCAGATGCTTAACGCCGAATACCTTTTCACGAAGGACCCGGATCATTTACCTTATGCCGAGACGATGCTCAAAGCTGCCGTCGCAGGCGGCTACAACAAAACAGCCAGTTGGATTGCCAACGTCATATTTCAGGCCGCCAACGCATCCAAGAATCCATCCGCACATACATATATCCTGTTAAAAGAAGCTTATAAGACCCTCGGCCAATTTGACAAGGCAGTCGTCGCGATTCAGCGCGCCGCCAAACTCCGGCCCGAGGACGGGGAATTAGCGGATGAGTTCAAGAACCTATCGGCGGAACTGACAATGGCCAGGGGCAAATATGACGGCGAGGGCGATTTCAGAAAATCCATCAAAGACCGCGAGTCTCAGGAGAGACTTCAGTCTCAGGCCGGCGTGATCAAAACTGAAGATTACCGCGTTAAAGCAGTTGAGGATGCGAGGAAAAAAATAGCCCAGAATCCGGACCTTCCGATGAATATATTCGAATTGGCCGACGCCCTTGCTGGACTGGAAACCGACCAGGCCGAAAATGACGCTATAGCACTGCTGGAAAATACTTATAAATCCAGAAAAGACTTCAGTTTCAAGCGTCGAGCGGGCCTTCTGAGAATTAAACAGCTAAAGAGAAAGATTAAAGAGACAAAAGCCGCTCTTGTGACTAATCCCAACGACGCAGAGTCCAAAACTCAGCTCGAACAACTATCGGCACAACTAAACAGCACTGAATTGGAATATTATAGGCTTTGCGTGGAGAACTATCCGACCGACCTCGGACTAAAATATGAATACGCTCTTCGACTGGTCAGGAACGAACAATACAATGAAGCAATACCATTGTTCCAGGAAGCGCAGAAAGACCCAAGACGGAAGATAGCGGCATTGAATCAAATCGGCATCTGCTTTTCCATAAAGGGCTGGCTTGCCGACGCCATTGACGTTTACACTCAGGCGATGGAATCTTACGAAATAAAAGATGACGCCGTCGGCAAAGAATTACGGTATAATCTGGCACGTGCTTATGAAAAGCAGGGTGATGCGGATAAAGCATTGGATATATATCGGAAGATAGCCCAGAGCGACTTCTCGTACAAGGACGTCAGCCAGCGAGTCGATAAGCTCAGAGCAGGCCAAAAGAAGGATTGAGAATAGCGGAGATTATTTTATCTTTCCAATATTTCGACGATTTGATATTCTATGCTCTGTTCCGAACAGGTAAATCGTATTAATGAGAAACTTTAGGCTTTTAATAGCCATGGATTTTAGGAGATTACAGTGGCACATTCTTTACAGGCTAAAAAAAGGGCAAGACAGAACATCAAAAGAAGAACGATAAATCGGGCGCGCAAAAGGCAGGTGAAAACACAAATCAAGCATTTCGAAGAAGCCCTGGCAAAAGGTGACACCGAGGCGGCAAAAGAACAGCTCAGGCTGGTCACGCAGAAGCTGGACAAGACGGCCTCGACAAGCACAATGCACAAGAAAACGGCCGCCCGAAAGAAATCACGCTTAACCAGGCGTTTTAACGCACTCAAGGCAAAAAAGGTCTAATTATCTCGGATTTCGCGAAGCGCCAAGCGTCGATCGCCAGGGAAGGTATGAAGCGGACCTCTCCGCCTCAGTTCGGCGGATAAGCTTCACAAAATATGCCGGAAATATATAAAAAACAAATAATCAAGCTGTTGAAGCACACCGATTACGAGCCGCTCAAGCTGGCGCAATTGGCCAAAAAACTGGACGTCGGCCCGGAAGATTATCCGCAGTTCAAAACAGCTTTCGACCAGCTTCGGCAGGCCGGGCATGTGGTAGTCGGTGCTCGTAACCTGATCAGCCTGCCGGCCCTGGCCGGGCAGATCGTAGGAACATTTAGAGCCAATCCGAGAGGATTCGGCTTTATCGTGCCTCTCGAACCCAACTCGCACGGTGATTTATTCATACCCCCCACAGCTAAGGCAGACGCTATGACCGGCGATATCGTCATCGCTAAAGTCGAACGCAAGGGCAAACGCGGCGGCGAAATGCGGTACAGCGGTGAAATCCTCGAAGTGCTCGAACGAGCACAAAACCGATTCGTCGGTACACTATTAAAACGCCCGGAAGCATGGCTCGTTGAGCCGGATGGTAAAAGTTTTTTCGATCCTATTAGCGTCGATGATGTCGCCGCAAAAGGGGCGAAGGAAAAAGACAAAGTCGTCGTGGAAATACTCTCGTATCCCACGGAAAAATATCTTGCCCGCGGGGTAATTATCGAGGTGCTCGGCAAAGCTGGACGATACGATACCGAGATTAAATCTATAATACACCAGTACCATCTGCCCGGCCAGTTTGACGCCGACTGTATCGAGCAGGCGCGCGGGGCCGCCGCTCAATTCGAACACGAAAAACAAAGCGGCCGGCAGGATATCACGGATAAAGTCATCATCACGATTGATCCGCCGGACGCGAAAGATTTCGACGATGCGATAAGCATCGAGAAAGACTCACGGGGCAACCGGATGCTGGGCGTCCACATCGCCGACGTCAGCCACTTCGTCACTCAGGATTCGCCGCTGGACGCCGAAGCAAAGACTCGTGGAAACAGCGCCTATCTGCCGGGCAAAACAATTCCAATGCTGCCGGAGATATTGAGCAACGGCATTTGCAGTCTCCAGCCGGACCAGAATCGCTTCGCTAAAAGCGTCTATATAACCTACGACCGCCAGGGCAATATTTTATCTCGAAGTTTCGCCAACTCGGTTATATGCTCGAAGCAGCGTTTGACCTACCAGCAGGCCGACAGGATTTTAAAAGGACACAAAAAAGAAGCCGGGCCTGAAGTAATTGAGCTCCTAAAAGAGATGGAGGAACTCAGCCGGGTAATCGAGCAGCGGCGAAGTAAAAACGGAATGATCCACCTGGACCTGCCCGAGACCGAGCTGGTCTTTGACAAAGCAGGCCAGGTAGTGGACGCCCATCCCGCGGACAACAGCTATCCTCACACGATTATCGAGATGTTTATGGTCGAGGCGAACGAAGCGGTCGCCTCGCTGCTGGACAGGCTCAACGTACCCTTTATGCGTCGGATTCACCCGAAGCCGGACGCCATGAGCATGAAAAATCTCACAAGGCTCATCAGGGCATTCGGTTTTACGTTGCCGCGGAACCCGGACCGAAGGACCATTCAGGATTTATTGGCCGCAGTAAAAAACGCCGACTGCTCCTTCGCCGTGAATCTGGCTGTGCTGCGAAGCTTCGAGAAGGCCCAGTACGCCCCGCAGCATATCGGTCATTACGCGCTGGCTTCGACACACTATTGTCATTTTACCAGCCCGATCCGACGGTATGCGGACCTGATGGTCCATCGTAATCTGGAATTTTATCTGCAAAATAAGCTGGCTCCCAGAGAACAAGAGCAAAATTTAGCAGAGACCGGCAAACACATCACATTCACCGAGCAGCGGGCGGAGGACGCCGAAAGAGAGCTGACGGCCGTCCTAACGCTGCAAATGCTCAGCAAAAAAATCGGCGAGGAACTTGACTGCGTTGTAACCGGTCTTACGGGCTTCGGGGTATTCGTACAGTGCAGGAAGTTCGGCATCGAAGGACTCATCCGAATGGCTGCTTTGGGTCCGGACCACTGGAATTATAACGACAAAACCCAATGCATCGTCGGTGAACGTTCGGGACGCAGTATACGTTTGGGCCAGCCTATCAAAGTACGTATCATCTCAGTAAACGTTCCAGCCCGTCAGCTCGACGTCAGTCCGGTCGAGCTTTTGGCAAAAGAGCCGAAGCAGCGAGTCAAAAGCAATACCAGGAAAAAACAGACAAAAAAGAAGCGAAAAAACAGAAAATAAATCCCCGGACACTCAGCACATGTTTTAAAAGTTTGTTTCTGCTGTAAAACATTGACATTAATTGTCAATTTTGTCATACTCATTTGTACCTGGCGTATAAATTAACTAATAATTCCTGCTTCTTCGGAGTAACAAATGAGAGCATCTGAGATGCAAAAAGGTCAGATCGTTAATATCGGGGGGAAACTATACGCAATTGTGGATTTTCAGCACGTCAAACTGGGCAAAGGCGGCGCGGTTTACCAGACCAAGATAAAAAGCCTGGCCGACGGCACGATTCAAAACGCTCGTCTGCGCTCGGAAGAGACCATCGAAGAGGTCGAACTGGATAAAAGAACGTACGAATATCTCTATTCTTCGGGAAACCAGCACATCCTTATGGATACGACAACCTACGACCAGATCACTCTCGACGATGAAGCGTTCGGCGACGGCGCTAAATATCTAAAACCAAACAGCCAGTTGCAGGTCAGTATGTACGAAGGCAGGCCTGTGATAGTAACCCTGCCTATTACAGTCGATCTGCAGGTGACCGACACGCCGCCGGAGATCAAGGGCGCCACCGCCACCAACCAGAACAAGCCGGCCACGCTGGAAACCGGCCTGGTCGTGCAGGTGCCAGCTTTTATCAGGACCGGTGAAATGATCCGCGTCGATACGCGTACCGGCCAGTACGTCACGCGAGTGAAATAACGGCGCTTTAATGTCATTTCCGCCCAAGCGGGAATCCATATCATAACGATTATGGACTCCTGCTTTCGCAGCACCGTAAGGTGTCCTGCGGAGGATGACAGGAAGATACGATGGTATTAGATAAAGTAAGCAAAGCACTGGTAAAAGTATTCGGCTCACGTAATGAGCGGATGGTCAAAGCTTATTCAGTCATCGCCAAGCAGGCCAGCGAGTTCGAGGAGCAGACCCAAAAACTCAGCGACGAAGACCTCAAAGCGAAGACCGGGCAGCTCAAAGCGGCGCTAAAGGCCGGGAAAAAACCGGAGGAGATACTTCCCGAAGCCTTCGCGGTCGTCAGAGAAGCGGCAAGACGAAACGTCCAGATGCGCCACTTCGACGTACAGCTTATCGGCGGCAACGTCCTCTATGATGGAAAGATCGCCGAGATGGCTACCGGCGAAGGCAAAACCCTGGTAGCAACACTGGCGGCGTACCTCGTGCATCTGACCGGAAGGAAAGTCCACATCGTTACCGTCAATGATTACCTGGCCAAGCGGGACGCAGAATGGATGGGGCCGGTTTATAAAGCACTGGGACTGACGGTAGGAGCAATCCAGGCGGACATGGACAGCTCCGGCGACGAAAGAAAAGCTCAATACGCCAGCGACATTACTTACGGCACGAATAACGAGTTCGGTTTCGATTATCTCCGCGACAATATGAAAACGTCCATCGAGCAGATGGTCCAGAGCCCGCTGCAATACGCCATAATAGACGAAGTTGACTCGATTCTGATTGACGAGGCCAGAACGCCCTTAATCATATCCGGCCCGGCCTTCGACGACGTCAGCAGATACGGCAAGGCCGACCAGGTGGCAAGAAAGCTGACTAGTCTTCAAAGCGGCTACGACCGAATTAAAAAACAAATCGATTCGGCTGAGCGTACCATCGCCAACGCCCAGGGAGAGCTGGCCGAAGCGAAAAGGGACAAGGACAACAACAGAATTGAAAAAGCTCAAAAGGTGATAGAGAAAAACCTGGCCGAAATCGACGCCGCCCGGGCCACGCTTGCAAACACCACACAATATTACGAAGTGGAATATGACAAAAAGGCCGTACATCTGACGCACGAAGGCGTTGGGGCCGCCCAGGAGATTGCCGGCGTCGGCTCGTTTTTCACCGGCTCGAACATGGAATGGCCGCACCTCCTGGAGCAGAGCCTGCGCGCTCACGTCACCTTCGAGAAGGAAAAAGACTACGTAGTCATGGACGGCAAGGTCATTATCGTTGACGAATTCACCGGCCGCCTTATGCACGGCCGGCAATGGTCGGATGGGCTCCATCAGGCGGTCGAGGCAAAGGAAGCCGTCACGGTAAAGGAAGAAAGCCAGACGCTCGCGACCATTACCTTGCAGAACTTCTTCAAGCTCTACGACCAGATAGCGGGAATGACCGGCACCGCCGCCACCGAGAGCGAAGAATTCATGAACATCTACAAGCTTGAAGTCATTGTGATACCGACCAATGAGCCCTGCATCAGGGACGACCGGGAGGACGTAATATATAAAACCATGCGCGAAAAGTTCAACGCGATAGTGGAAGAGATAAACGAAATCAGCCAGGCCGGCAGACCTCTTCTTATCGGCACCATAAGCATCGAAAAGAGTGAGTCGCTCTCCGAAGCCCTCCAGAAAAAATACGGTATCGAGCATGAGGTTCTCAACGCCAAACAGCACGCAAGAGAGGCCGTCATCGTCGCCAAGGCCGGCCAGCAGTATAAAGGGCGGGACGGCCGAATGCGAGGCAACGTCACCATAGCCACGAACATGGCGGGCCGGGGCACCGATATCAAGCTCGGCCCGGGCGTCGCCGACATAGGTGGACTGCATATTCTCGGCACTGAAAGGCATGAGGCAAGACGGATCGACAACCAGCTTCGAGGCCGGTCCGGCAGACAAGGCGACGCCGGCTCCAGCCAGTTTTTCCTTAGCTTCGACGACGACCTGATGCAAATCTTTGCTCCCGAATGGACCGTCAAGGCGCTTTCATGGATAGGCTGGGAAGAAGGACAGCCCATCTACCACAAACGGATCAGCAAGGGCATCGCCAAAGCACAGAAAAAAGTCGAAGAGAAAAACTTCGACGTACGAAAGAGCCTGCTCGAATACGACGAGGTAATGGATTATCAGAGAAGATTCTTTTATACCCGCAGGAGACAATTTTTAGCCGGAAAAAAGCTCAAAGATACCATAAACGAGATGATCGACTCGGCAATTGAAAAAAACTGCAACACTATACTCCGCGAAGACTATCCCGTTAAATGCATCACAGAATGGGCAAGAACCAACTTCGGCGTCGAACTTAAGCCCTCGGACATCATAGACAATAAAGTTGAGGAAATCGAAAGAACAATAAAACAACGGGCCAAGGATGAAGCGGCCAATAATATTGCGCTTTCCATGGGAGAATATTTCGAGGACTACAGCGACACTCAAAGCTGGGACATAAACGGCCTGTGCAAATGGGCCATGAGCGCATTTCGAGTTAATCTCAGCCCCGGCAAAGTCAAGAGCCAGTCGCCGGAAGAAATCCAGGAGCAGTTGATTGACGCCGCCGCCGAGCAAGTCGAAAAGAAAGACTGCTCACCCCTGACTGATTTTCTAAAGGAGGATTTCTCGCTCCGTCGATTTGCCGAATGGACGCGGGCAAAATTCGATATAAGGCTGGAAATCAGCGAGCTTGCGGGCCTCAACGCCAAACAAATCCATCAGAAAGTCAGCGAGATAACCGCGGCCAAATACAAACAGCGGGAGATCGAGTACCCAGTGGAATTTGCCATGAACATGGTTTACGGCCCGCAGGGTACGAACGTATATGCATTCGAATCTCTTGCCGCGTGGGCCAATAAAAAATATAACGCCGGCCTGTCAGCCGAGCGCCTGCAGAATATCAAGCCGCGCTCGTTGCACAAACAACTGCTTGAACTAAGCCAAAGCTTTAACGACGGGCAACTGGAGCGGGAGCTTTCCGGTAAAATCGCCAGCTTAAACAGGACCGAACTGATAAACTGGGCCAATGAAAGATTCGACGCGTCCCTTACGGAAGGAGAACTACCCGAGGACGGCCCGGAACTCAAAGACCGTTTATCAGAAATAGCCACACAATTTCTCCGCGCCGAGCTTAGCGATCTTGAAAAATACGTTCTGATTCAGGTTCACGACAGCACATGGAAAGACCATCTCTACTCGATGGACCATCTCAAGAGCAGCATCTGGATGCGGTCATGGGCGGAGAAAGACCCCAAAATCGAATTTAAACGTGAAGGTTCACGAATGTTCGAGGAGATGCTCGAAACCATTGAGGACCGTGTCACCGATATTATCTTCAGAATACACCTCGAAGCAGGCGCCAGGGCCAGAAACGTCTGGAACGTGAGCCAAATAAGTCACGATGAGGTTGGCCAATTCGCCATGGCCGAGCAACAGCGAGCCGCCGCCCAGGCGCCGCAGGGCGAAATGAAGGTCAAACAAATCAAGCTCGAAACGCCCAAAGTTGGCAGAAACGACCCGTGCCCATGCGGCAGCGGAAAAAAATACAAAAAATGCTGCGGAAAGAACTTATAGAAATCATCACAAGGAGACACAAATTTTTTGTTATAATATTTGCGTAGCTCTAATAAGTTCTCGGAGGAGAATGACGATATGAGAAAAAACATTATCCAGCCGGTGCAGGCACAAATTTTTAAGGTCAATCAGATAAAACGAACGAATTTCACACTTCTGGTTTTAATTTTATTTGTTACGCCCTGTCCGGCGAAGACCGATAGTGCCGTAATGTCTGACACCTCTGCCGTACTAACGGCAATAGAGGCCGGCCGGCTCCCGAATCCGATATTTACGAATAATTCCGTAGAAGCGTGCATGAACAGCAGGTACTCACAACATTCGTTAAGTGGTACCGCCAACGCCCAGCAGGTAAGCAACATTCTATGGGCCGCAGGAAAGGCGCCGTTCACGGGCACTCACAGGAACATATATCTTGCCACACCGACGGCGACATACTTATACGATCCGAATGGACATTCCCTGGGCTGGTATTCGAACGAGGTCAGGAATGATGGCGCCTTTGCGGTTTTCTATGACTGCCAGCATGATTTCGATGCCGGAGTTTCGTTTATGCCGGCGCTGCTCGCATCTGTCTCCTTATGGAATAGTACGGAATCGGCGGTATCGAGCTGCCCGAAAGGAATCGGATACTCGAAGACGAGACTGATTTTCGGCGTCCAGCCTGTTAGAGGGCTGACAACTAAATTGGCAGCTCAATCTTCCGTGCCGGAGAGTGAGCTTGGTTGGCTGCCGGACCCCTGTACCGCAGGTGACAAGAGCCTTGAAGATGTATTAGCCAATCTGAAGTACGTTAGCAATTTCGCTCAAACGAATTTGACGCCCCGGCAGATTTCCCAGATTTTATGGGCGGGATACGGCTGCACCGACCATACAGCAAGCGGCAAGGCAGGTTTAACGGTTCCTTCTGCAATGGCCAGCTATTATCTGACGCGGAGCATTTATCTGGCTAACGAAAACGGCGTTTTTCGCTATCACAATAGAAATCCCGACACAAATATGTCCAGCAGGGACCATCGCATCGAGCAAATAGACTCCAGCAGCGCCGGAAGAGGAGGCACGCGCCCCGCCGATTCCAGGAGCAGATTGCAATCCGCCGTCAGCGGTTTGCCCCAGGCACCATATTACGTCATACTTTGCCTCGATTCATCCTCCGTAGGCCAGGAATATGCCCGTTTAGAAGTGGGTTTTGCCGCCGGCAATATGCTCATTCAGGCCAGTGCAATTGACTTAGGCTGTTATTTTAACGCCGGGCTAACCTCGGCCGAGCAGGCGGGCATTCAAGCCGCTACAAATATTCCTTCTTCACATGTCCCGCAAGC